>JAEEGF012448627.1_pt1 | contig 18603 bp, 18 predicted proteins | sample 9134171 | NCBI WGS metagenome assembly JAEEGF01 (sample SAMN16246542, study PRJNA631951) | gut metagenome | biome: gut microbiome; feature: rumen; material: AP-attached | host: Bos | place: Iran: Karaj | collected 2018-10
CACCCGTGCGCCGGTCGCCGTCATACTGGTGCAAGCACCTGTACACGCTGCCCCTCGACTTGCATGTGTTAAGCCTGTAGCTAGCGTTCATCCTGAGCCAGGATCAAACTCTCCATTGTAAAAATATTTCTATCCTATTCCCAAAAAGGGAAGGAAAATCTGTCTGTCTTCAGAACGCCTATCCTCGTAGATTTAAAAAGAAATCGATGGTTTCATCTTTTACCCAACCCTTCTACCGCTAGGCAGGAAGGGCCGCTTCTCGTACTACTACTAAACTGTCTATGTAAATCTTTTCAAAGAACTCTTTCTTCTTGTCGCTCCTACGACCCCGGCGTCTTACTCAAAACCTTGTGGTCAAGCTGCCGTGTTTTCGAAAGCGAGTGCAAAGGTACACACTTTTTCGATTCCTGCCAAATGTTTTCCGCTTTTTTTTGATATTTATTGCTTAGAATTGATGTGTATCAATAATACGAGGCTAAAATTAGGCGAAAAGCATGCTAAAACATGAAAATCGAGAAAAAGGGCAACTAAACGGTTTTACAGCTAAAACCATAACTTTTGAGGCAGAACCTGCTCAAAAAAGAGCAAAAAAGCGACCGAAAGCAGTAGAGAACATGCCTATTATAATAATGTATAGACATAAACGAGCAAACAATAACAAAAGAAAATAAAAAAAAGCGAGAAAAAATTTTGACGTTTCATAAAATCGTTGTAATTTTGCGTTAGCATTAAGGAAAACGGCAAAAGCATGCCGAAAAGATTTCATTATTGTAAAAACAATACGTCAAAAAGCTATGAAGGAGAAAACCAGAAAAGGACTGTTAGGAATTCTTGTCACCGCAGGACTGACACTGCTCTGCGGGTTGGCATACGCACTTAACGAGAAGATAGACAAGATGGCCGATCTTGGTGACATAAACTACGACGAGGAAGAATGAAATATACAACCAGTCAAATAGCAACCCTTATAGGTGCACGCAGATATGGAGAGAGAGACTACAATGTAGCATTCCTACTTACCGATAGCCGCTCGCTATCATTTGCAGAGGAAACAATGTTCTTCGCACTACGTTCAAAACGTAACGACGGACACAGGTATATACAAGAACTTTATAAAAGAGGCGTACGCAATTTCGTAGTTGACACGACACCCAGCGATTCCAGCTATGAAGATGCGAACTTCCTTGTCGTACCAGATACCCTCGCTGCACTTCAAAGGCTAGCGGAACGTCACCGTGACGAATTTCAAATCCCTGTGATTGGCATAACCGGAAGCAACGGCAAGACCGTCGTCAAAGAATGGCTGTACCAGTTGCTTGCGCCATCCATGAACGTAACGCGCTCACCGCGCTCATACAATTCGCAGATAGGAGTTCCCCTTTCTGTATGGAATCTGCGTGAAGATACAGAAGTAGGTATCTTCGAGGCAGGCATCAGCCAACCCGACGAGATGCGTCAACTTGCAGATATCATACAGCCAACTATTGGTGTATTCACCACACTCGGTGAAGCCCACCAAGAGAACTTCCATTCACTGGAAGAGAAATGTCGCGAAAAATTCCAGTTATTCAAAGACTGCAAGACACTAATCTATCCTATCGACAACGATGTTGTGTTTCGCATAATGCGCCAATGCGGCTTCAAAGGCGAAATGCTTGGCTGGTCTGCAAGCGACCCATCCGCAGCATTCTACGTCACTTCTACAGACAAGAAGGACGACCACACCACTATACATTATATATATAAGGGGACAGAGAGCGAATACACCATAAACTATATCAGTGCGGCATCGGTAGAGAACTCCATCACCTGTGCCGTAACCGCCTTGCACATCGGTCTGTCACCAGCGCAACTGGCCGAGCGTATGCAAAACCTCGAGCCTGTCGCAATGCGATTAGAGGTAAAAGTAGGAAAGGATGACTGCATACTTATAAACGACTCCTACAATTCCGACCTTGCGTCACTTGACATAGCACTCGATTTCATGCATCGTCGTCCCGACCACAAGGAGCGCAAGCACACACTGATACTCAGTGACATTGACCAAAGCGGGCTTCCTACAAATGAACTATGTCGCCGTGTAGCAGACATGGCAAGAAGCCGCGGCATAAGCAAATTAATAACCATCGGCACGCAGCTCAACTCAATAGCCGACTGTCACTTTGCCACGACCGACGAATTCATTGCCAGCAATGAATTCGCCAACCTACGCAATGAAGTCATACTCATCAAGGGAGCACGTCGTTTCAGTTTCGACAAGATCACCGAGCTGTTGGTAGAAAAGGTACACGAGACCACCCTCGAGGTCAACCTCTCGGCAGTAGTGGCAAACCTCAACTGGTATCGTTCACAGATGAAACCCGGCACCAAGCTTGTCTGCATGATCAAGGCAGACGGTTACGGTGCAGGAGCCATCGAGATAGCAAAGACTTTGCAAGACCATCGTGTGGACTACCTCGCCGTTGCCGTTGCAGACGAAGGTGTGGCCCTACGTCAGGCAGGCATCACAGCCAACATTATGATAATGAATCCTGAGATGACCGCCTTCAAGACGATGTTCGACTACGACCTTGAACCAGAGGTCTATTCCTTCCGCCTGCTTGACGCACTCCGCCATGCAGCCCGCAAGGAAGGTATTACCGACTGGCCGGTGCATATAAAACTCGACACAGGCATGCATCGTCTGGGCTTCCACCCTATCGACGACATGCCAAAGCTTATCGACTACCTGAAGAATCAGAATGCACTGACACCTCGTTCTGTATTCTCACACTTCGTAGGCAGCGACGGTGATGAATTCGATGAGTTCTCCAAAGAACAGTTTGAGCTTTACACACAGGGTGCCGACGCACTGCAGTCTGCATTCCAGCACCACATAATACGCCACATGTGCAACTCTGCCGGCATAGAGCATTTTCCCGAGAGACAGATGGACATGTGCCGTCTGGGATTAGGGCTCTACGGCATCAACCCACGCAACAATAAGATAATAAACAACGTTTCTACGCTCAAGACCACCATTTTGCAGTTACGTAACGTGAAGGCAGGCGATTCCATCGGCTATTCACGTCGCACCATACTTGACAAGGATTCTCTCATTGCCGCCATACCAATAGGCTATGCCGACGGACTGAACCGTCATCTGGGCAATCGTCACGGCTATTGCCTGGTCAATGGCAAGAAGGCAGAATACGTTGGAAATATCTGTATGGACGTCTGCATGATAGATGTCACCGGTATCGACTGCCACGAAGGCGACAGCGTTGAGATATTTGGCGACAACCTCCCTGTCACGGTGCTTTCAGACATACTCGACACCATACCCTACGAAGTGATGACAGGTATCAGCAATCGTGTAAAACGTGTGTACTACGAAGAATAGGACCTCACCATTCTATAAGAAAATTCTTAAATAGACACCTATAACAAATCGAATCGACGAGTAAGGAAAGTCCCCTTGCTCGTCGATTCTTTTTTCTATTTCTTCGGCTTCTTCGCAAAACGGTAGCTTACGGTCAGAAGAGCGTATCTGCGCAGAGTATTGCTCCAAGTCTCGGTGCGTCCCTGAGCATTTATACTGTAGCGCAAGTTGGAAACCTGCCCCAACAAATCATAGCCGCGCAACTTAATCACCCATGTTCCTGCCTTTATGGATTTCGTCAGCGACGCATCCCAGTACAGGCGGTTGTCATTCATCTCCGGATCATTATACCCCCTATGTGAGTTCATTGACAGGTCAGTGTCGACGGTCAACTGCCACGGCAGCTTATACTGGGCATATAGTCCGTAGCTGAAATCCCACAAGTCCGTAGGCTGCTCCCCCAACGTTATGTTACGGTGGATATTGCGATATGCCATCTCACCCTTAAACCTCACGGTAAGGTTATCCTTCTGGAAACGAACGCTTGGCTTATAGCTCAGCAGCACGTTACCTACACGACTCAGTTCTCTATCTGTATCGCCTGTCACATTAGCCAAAGCAGTAGAGCGCGTATATGTCACACGCCACTCATTGCCAATGTTCCAGAATTTCCGTTTATCTACGGCACGATCCCATGCCACGAAGAGCGTAGTGTTCCAATTCCCACCGCTGATATTCTCCGGACGGTAGGTGCGCACGCCCGTCACTGGGTCATACGAATACCCTCGTGATATTGCATTATGTGTAGCCCTGCCACTCCACCCAAAGCGCAGAGTCTGGTCTATACTGTCACGACGAACAGAGTAATCCACATCCCAATAGTGTGTGGTCTCCATATTCAGGTTGCGATTGCTGAGGTATATGTTCAGCGGGTCACTGGTCTGCGGACGGTCGAGCAGGTCGCCGGCAGAGGGAGTGTTATGAGACATGCGGTAGTTAGTATATAACCTCTTTCTTCTATCGTTGCCGCTATAATATAAATAGAAATAAGGTTCGAACCGAGTGTAATGACGTGTCAGTTGCTGTGCAGAATAGTTACTTATCCCAGGCATATCGAAGCCCATACGCTGACGCTCAAAGCTTACTTCGAAATCTGCACTGGCATCTATATAACTTTTATCTTTGAAAGTATGGCTATAGCCGAACGAAACACTTGCATTATGGGCGAGGATGCGGTTGGAGCTCTCATTACTATTGTCATAGTCAGGCATAAGCCCCGTAGCATCGCGCAGAAACTCGCTGCGCTCATTGTGACTACGTCTCTGGCCTATCCCATAGGAAGGCATAATATTCCAGTCTTTTAGCACATAACGATAAAGCAGTGTCGCAGAGTAGTTATATGAATAAGAAGGAGTCTGCGTAAGCCTGTTGCGCTCGTCAGTAGTATTCAATCTATGGTATATGTAGTAATTCTCGCTTTCCGTCTCCGGATTCATCTGCTTACTAAAATCACCATTCACACTGAACTGGAAAGAATCTCCCGTCTTCATTCGCTTAGACAGACTGAAGTTGCCGTAACCACTGAGGTAATCTGCGCGGTTGCACGAGGAGTATCGCGAACTGTTGATACTGTCGGTCATCATGGCATCGGCGGTAGAGACATCCCACCCCTCACTGTCATAGCGGTGCTTGTTATAGTCAAGGTTTAGCCGCGAGTATATGCCAACAGGTCCCATAAAGCGGAAGGTATTCCTCACACCCACATTCACTGGTCTGCTACGGTTGTGGCTCGCCGACATCCCATAGGTGGTGCTTCCGTCTGTCAAGTAGTTCTCGCTGCTTTGGCGTGTATCACCCGTATCATCCTTCCACACCACATTAACCTCAGTGGCATTATTCACCTTGTTCTCCGCACCGAGATAGGTGAACATACCACCCACCTGACGGTAGTGGCGGTCGCCTGCCTGATGCGTGCGGTCGTTGTACTCCTGGTTATTAGAGTCATAGTCGGCAGTCTGGTTGATATTGTTTGCACCTCCGAAGAGCACCGCCCTTGTATGGTCTGAGTAAGCCATACCAAAGCCCTTAAACTTATAGCGGTTGTCCGTGCCGTAGCCTGCCTCAAGGTTAGCGGAGCCGCCCTTGTTGTATTCGCGCTTCAGCACCACATCCATGGTATATTCCTTCTTATCCTCATCGGTTATGCCAAGCATCTTGTTCTCCTCCGTCTGCTTGTTATACACCTCGATGCTCTTCACCGTGAAGTAAGGCAGGTTCTCAAGCATTATCTTATTCTTTCCCTTGAAGAAGTCCGCACCGTTGAGCGTCAGATTATCAATCTTCTTTCCATTGACGAATATCTCACCATTCTCATTCAGTTCCACGCCAGGCAACTGCTTTATCAGTCCGTCGAGCATGGAACCCTCGGGCACGTTGAAGGCATCGGCATTAAACACCAGTGTGTCGCCCTTCCACACCATCTTTACCTTCGTGGCCCTTACCACCACCTCGTCAAGCGAACCGCCCTCGTGGTGACTGGAGTTCCTGAGTTTCCTCATATACACCTTAGGTCCCTCTACGCTCTCCTGCCTGCGGCTTACCTTCTTCATCTCAAAGTCGGCAAAGGTCGTTTCGTAATCAGGATGTTCGAAGCGAAGTATATAGCGCATCGGTTCGCGCGACACCTTAAAATAATAGCGTGTGGTCTCTGCTCCCCTGCCTATACCCCATGTATAGCCACTGCTTTTATACACCCTTGCAGAGTCCACCATCGTGGAGTCAGTTTTCATCAGTGTCAACAATACGTCTGGCACGGAAGCCTTGGTGAAGCTGTCTGCCACTGAGCCGTAAAGGTATATACTGTCTTTCTTCTCCTGCGCCACGGCGGCGAGAGTTGTCATTATTAATAATAAGGTTGATATTATCGTCTTGTTCATTACAATTATTCTAAGTAGATATTCTGAAAACGGATGGAGGAAACTTCCCAGTCGCCTCCACCGAATTACTCTTTTATGAAAAAACATTTATTATTTACAATACATCAGGCATAGACTACCTGATGATACGCCCACGCGTTTTCCACTCTTGTTTCTCCTTATCCTTCTTGCCCGGACGCAGGTCATCTATATCCATAGGCACTGTAATACACCCCGTGCCGTCCAGCCAGCGGCGCGACTCCGCACTTGCCTCGTAAATCTGTATGCGTTTCACCGACGGGGGCAGAGGAGGATACACAAGCACAAGGCGTAGAATCTCGCCTGCCTGCCCATACACCCAGAAACACTGGTCCATGGGAAAGTGTTCCACGCACTGAAGCAAGTAGCGATCGCCAGTGTCAGCGTCGATGATGGCAGAGCCAGTGGTAAAGCGGAAGAACGACCAGTCCTGACTTGTCGGCATTTGATAGTCCACACATACATACGTGGCATCCTCACAACGATAGACAGTCACAGGGAGGACGTGGCCGCTCTCTGTCATAATGTAGCGAGGTACCTCCGGCGCAGTCTGCAAGTGTGAGAAAGCAGCGAAGGAGCGGTCATCGTGCAAATCATAGTTAGGCCATGCCGGACGCTCCAGCACCGGCTGTTTATTCTCCGGGCGCTCATCATAAGTGACGCGTGCACCTTTCTTGGCATAGCAGTTGGCAGACATCACCACTGCTGCTATTATTATCATTATAATCCTGTTCATATCCTGTCTTGTTTATTCGGTTATAACACGTCCCTTATGTGGAATCTCGCTCAGTTTGAATCTACCCATATATCTTCTTCTCTCTTTATCATCCAAATGTATGAAACAAACCTCGTCAACATTCTTTCTTAATGGAGGGAAAACCAAACAGAACTGATATAGCGACCACCCCTCACCACTATCTTTCTTTGACAACTTTAAGTATTCCCTGTCCATCGAACGGAGCACATACTTGTCTGCTGTTGCGACATCATAAATGGCAAAGTCGGAAACATACTGTGATAGACCTTCCTCCACCGACGCTGCATCTATCTTTGGCGGAACACGAATAAAGAAATACATACGAGTATCTTTTTTCGTGCGTTCCATCGCTACTGGATAATATTCCCCGGCATATAAATCCTTCACCAGCACCTCGTCGGTTGACAGCATCTTCGGGTCCACACGCTTACGGTCGTAATGCCGCAGGGTGGATGACACCGGCTGCAGGAAACGTATGTAATAACCAGTGCGCTCCTTGCGCGTCTCAGCGGACAGCGTTATGTTATAGGCATAGGGACTGGCAGTATTCTTTGCAAAACCATGACTTGCAATCAGCCTTGACTGGTAATCAAGCACCTTAGCCTGTGCTATGCGCACTGTGTCACTGTTAAGGTTTGGCTGGAAGTGTCCCACATACGTACCCTCGGCTATCTTGCGCGCACCAACGGCCTGCATGGTACTGTCGAGCAGTTCTGTAACACTTTTCGTCATTCTCACAATCTTACGACCTGATTCTGCGAGGTCTGCCTTCACCAGGTTAGCATCCGTAAGGTTTCGCTGTTCCTCCAAGGCAATGATTGGATTGACTGAAGTTACGACGGAGTCAGACAGAACTGTCTGTTCCATAACCGGCAGCACTTCATCAGCGCTGGTCAGTCCGAGGTTCTCTGCCATTGCCGTTACTTTCTCTATCACTCCAGACTTCTCTACAGCCTGTTTTGCCTCTGTCTCAGCCTTCTCCACCTGTCTCTCTATGTCCTTCATCGTCTGCGGTCGGGCAAACGAGACAAGTGCCAAGGCTGTCAGCGGCAGAAGGTAGGTGGCTTTCAGCGCCACCCACCGTCGGGATGGTTTTGTGTACATCATCTTAAATCTTCGTTTAATTGGACTTTGATTCAAAGCATTGACAACAGGCTGCAGTCCCGTGACAGTAGCTTTCCTTATTAATAACAGCTGATATTCTTCTTCATTGATACCCCCTGAGAGCACGCTGCGGTCTGCCTGATACTCATGCACGTCGCGCAGGTCTTGGCGCAACATCCATGCAAACGGCACACACCACAGCATACGGCAGGTGAACTCGCACAGCAACATATCCCATGAGTGTCTGAGGCGTATGTGTGCCATCTCATGGTTTATGATGGCACGCGTACCTACGTCAGTAGGATTGAGCAACACCCACTTCATCCAACTGCACGGCGTCTGAATGTCGGGATGCACCAGCACGCTGACCTGTTCAGGAACTCCCGTCACCTCCATGCGCCTACTACGCCTGATGAGACTTACAAGGGCTGCCAACGGCAGTAAGTAACGCGCCCAACTAATGACGAGTCCCACGAAATATATTCCTATCGCCGCAAGAATTAAGATACTGACGCCGCCATGCGCCGCCGGCTTATCGACTGCTGCTCCGTCCCCTGCATAAGCAATCGCTGCAGACTGCTCATTACCGCTGAGTGCGGTCTGCGCATGGGCTATCTGATATTCCACCGTCTGCCGCGCCTCCATCACATAGTTAGGCTCCGCTGTCTCTATCTGACACAGCGGCAGCACCATGCTTGCCACAAGTATCATGAGCAGCACAAGGCGGTTAACACCGTGAAGCGTCTCGCGCTTCATCAGCAGTCCGTAAAGTGAGTATAGCATTGTGAGCACCACCGCCCACCTTATTGTATATATAATCATAGTTTATAAGAGACCCACCCCATCCCTCCCTGTAGTGGAGGGGGCTGTCCGCTGATTCATTCTCTATTTGTTTAGATTTATTTTACTTTTCCCCTCCCCCACAGCGAGGGTTGGGAAGAGTCTATGTATATGGTTAGTTTTATTTCTTCTTCAGTTCTTCCAGGTAATCCAGCAGTTCCTGTTCCGTTACTTTCTCCTCACGCACCAGCGTCTGCACCAGTTTCATATAGGAGTTCTTGAAATAGCGGTCAACGAAACCGCCCAGCTTTGAGCGACCGTAGTCCTCTTGCGTCAGCAAGGGATAATACATATAACCGCGTCCGTGCGGCCGATGGCCCACGAAGCCCTTCCGCTCCAGCGACTGCACCACCGTTGCCACGGTATTCACATGAGGCTGCGGCTCATCATACTGCGCCACTATGTCCTTAGGAGCACACTCACCGAGTTTCCACATCAGCTCCATCACCTCTTCTTCCTTAGCTGTAAGTTTCTGCATATTTGTTAGTAGTTAAGGTAGGTTCTATTAATTCCCACCGTAAAGGATTAACGAATAGATTAGTTCAACTGTTTTTTTAGTTTAACGATGCAAAGATACATATAATTACAATACCATGCAAGCATACTGCGCCTCTTTTAACATATATTCATAGTTGAAAAGCAACCTATTCCCCAAATGCCGAAAAAGTCAAATCATAAAAAGAGTGGTATGTCAGATTTTTCGACATTCCACTCCAAATTCAATTTTCATTCTTTGAAAATACAAGTTATTTACTTTACATTATTTTACCCCAGTTCAGGTGCTTGTTCGGGTACTTGTCGGGGTGTTTAGATTTGATTGAACGCTCCATCCTACCGTTGGGCGAATATACCGCCACGCCGTGTTTTGCAGATAGTTCGATACCTTCAAGCCATCTACAGCCTGAAGACCTATAGCCGTCTGCCAATATCCAGCCTTCTCCCTCTATGAGGGTTCTACTTGACGGATGTACTCGTCAAAATTCAAATATCCTTCCTCCATATTTCTTCCTTATATTATAGTCGGTCTGTAGAGACGTCACACTGTGGCGTCTCTACATGTTCGTTGAAACAATCTGAATTCCATCTATAAACATTATTCTGTATGTAGTCTGAAATCTTTTTTAGTTCATCTTGATTTCTTATAATATGGTCATGAAATCTGCTTTGCCATCCGAACTCTATAGCATTCTGCCTTGCATATTTTGTAACAGAAGACTTAAACTGCGTTATCAAATGTGACAACCTCCCACAACGATTGGCAATCTTCTGCATTTTCCTGTTAACTGTAGAGACTTCACAATGTGGCGTCTCTACAACGTCATCAGTATAAGGTTGATCTGTCGTTATCGATAATATTATGTGAACATGATTCGGCATAACCACAGAATAAGGCACCACTACATTTCGATGCAGCTGCTTTATTTGCGATACGCAATACTGTGCATATTCACCTATTTCAGAAAACAACATCTCTGCATCTTTAATCTCACCAAAGAAATGTCTTTTGCCAGCAGTACAAATAGTTATGAAATATAGACCTTCATTGTAATTACACCAAGTAGCGCGTACAGATTTTATTCTGTACTTACCTTGATACAATTCTTGACTGCTATGCTGTACTTCTTTTTCTGACATATTCACTGCCACTGGATATTATTTGTCACTGGGTAGAGACGTCACATTGTGGCGTCTCTACTATTGCCCCATCTTCGCTAAAAGCAAAAACTGTAATCCGGTGTTATTTCTTTTTAATAACCAGAGCCTCATCTACTTGAATATTTTCTTTTTCTACAAAATTCAAAGCATTGTATTTACGGGCACTGTTTGAATCAATTTGGATTACATTGTTCCAGTATTGTCCCGAAGGCATAGAATAGCCAGGATCTAAAATGTACAACAATACACTATTAGTATTCTTTTCGTAGCCAATAGCGACAACTGCATGTCCTGATTTTCCCTTGCGTTGAAAAGTTAATTCTACAGGGTTGTTATTGTCGAGTGCTTTTAGAATGTTTGGTATAAAATCATTACCATCTTGTTCAATAGAGTGGTAATCGGTATGAACAACCTTTTGAAAAGAATGCAATAATTCATTATTTAAATCGTTCAACTCATACCCATTTCTCACAAAACCATTGTTATACAAGAAATTCCTTATAAGCCGTCCTTTCGAAGTGTTTCCTTTGATTTTTTCATCATTAAGATTGACAACTTCATTTCTGTGAATAGCTCGTGCTATTATCAAGCACATCATCATGCTATATACCGCGCATGCGCCATCCATTGCACCTTGTTGTAGATGCACTTCCTGCTTGGTTCCTTTTACCATCAGACCTTTGTCTGACAATTGTAGTTTGTTAATAATCTTTATCATGGCACGATATTTTATTGCCCCATCTTCGCCAAAAGCAAAGACTGTAATTCAGTTAATTTCAAATTCTCTTTATTTTTCAACATAATAGATACCAATAAAACTTCTCCTTCTCTATTTAAATCTTCTATTTTAGACATAGGAGCTATTGTCACTTTAACATCTTCAATATTCGAATTACTTATATTGGCTTGCGCACTATCACCACCCACAGTAACTAATTCATTTTGAAATTCCTCTTGCCCTCTTGCTGAACTTGTAAGTATTCCTTACAGGTTGATTCTTTTTCAAGTTCCCCTTCTTTGTATGCATTTCCAATATGCATTGTGATATTCTGAGGGGTCTTCTCAAACAACTCTGCCATCTGAGCCTGTGTCAGCCACACGGTCTCATTCTCCATTCGGACATCTATTTGTGTCTGCCCGTCCTCTGTCTGATATATGATGATTTGATTATTCAAGTTCATAGCCTAATGAATTAAACAGTTATTTCAACTGTTGTTTGCTCTCTTCCTACTGTTGCAAGAGGTCGCGCATTTCTGATTGCAGTTGCTATTACTATATATTGGCTACAAAGATAGCGATTTTTTTGAAGAAATCAGCATGTTTTGCTTAAAATATGAGCACTGAGGCAGTTTTTTTCGTTTTAGGTGGGTTCTAATAATTCCCACCTATAAGTTTTCTCACCCAAAAATATGATATACAAGAAAATTATATTAACTTTGCATCCGAAACTTTTTTAACGATGAAAAATATTACTACTACTATTATTCTGCTTTTGCTGCTCACAGCCACATCCGTGACGGCGGCAAGCTACACCCTGCGCAGGGTCAGCGTGCATGACCCCAGCGTGGTATGGAACCCACAGAACAACACTTACTACATCTTCGGCTCACACCGCGCTGCGGCAAAGAGCACAGACCTGATGAAATGGACGTCGTTCACCGCTCCATGGCAGACTGCCACGAGCAACAACGCTGCCAACAGCGCTGCATTCACCACGCCACAGGTGACGAAGGTAATGAAAGGCGGCGTGGAGGTTGACCTCCCTGCCTTTAACGCCATAGCATGGGCGGCGCGAGGCGGCGACGGCTACAACGTTGACGGCAATATGTGGGCTCCCGACGTTATATATAACAAGGAGATGCAGAAGTGGTGCATGTATCTCAGCATCAACGGCAACAACTGGTACTCAAGCATCATACTGCTTACCGCAGACAACATAGAGGGTCCCTACCGCTATCAGGCTCCGGTGGTTATCAGCGGTTTCCAGAGCGGCACGTCATATAAGGATACTGACCTGGAACTGGTGATAGGTACGCAGAGCACCCTACCCTCACGCTACGACTGCTATTGGGGCAGACGCTATCCTAACAACATAGACCCTTGCGTGTTCTACGACGAGGACGGTCTGCTGTGGATGGTATATGGCTCATGGAGCGGCGGCATCTGGATGCTCAGGCTGAATCCCGAGACAGGACTGCGTGACTATGACGTGACATACACCCTGACAGGCAGCGGCGACGGCATCACCGTGGACCCTTACTTCGGCAAGAAGGTGGCTGGAGGCTATTATGTTTCTGGCGAGGCTCCGTATATAGAGTATATAAACGGTTACTACTACCTCTTCGTAACCTACGGCGGACTGGCTGCCGGCGGCGACCCCAACGACTATAACAACGGCGGTTACCAGATGAGGGTGTTCCGCTCAGCAAAACCCGACGGACCATACAAAGACGCAAGTTCGGTGAGCGCCGTATTCCCCTCATACCTGCTGAACTTTGGTGCCAACGCCAACACCAACCGCGGCTGTAACATATTCGGAGCCTACAACGAATGGGGCAACATCGTCACTGGTAACTACGGCGAGCGCTCACAAGGCCATAACAGCATCATCGCCGCCGAGGACGGACGCACCTACCTGGTGTACCACACGAGGTTTCAGAACCGTTGGGAGGCACATGAGGTGCGCGTGCACCAGGTGTTCCAAAACAAGAACGGATGGCTTGTGGCAGCACCGTTTGAATACACCGGTGAACAGGTGAAGAGCGCCGACATTGCCACCACGCAGCAGGTGCCAACCACGCAGATAGCCGGAACATACAAGATGCTGATACACAAATACAAGCTCGACCACACGAACAAGGAGACCGTCACACCGGTAGAGGTGACGCTCAATGCCGACGGTACCGTAAGCGGTGCATACAGCGGCACATGGAGCACAGAGGAAGGTACCTCGTACATCACCATCAAGGTGGGTAGCATAAACTATTACGGCGTGATGATATACCAGACCTTGGAAAGAACAGACGACTCCACGCCCGCCTTCACCTGCATGTCAGCGTCAGGCATAAGCCTGTGGGGCTATCAGACGCAGGTGGCAGACGGCATACAATCCGTAACTGAGACATGCACTGACACCAATGCCAATGCCAACGCCGACATCTACGACCTGTTCGGACGTAAGACTGTCAAACCTGACACCAAAGGCATATACATCCAGCGTGGAAAGAAAATAATAAGATGACATAGGACATTTTGTTGATTTAACATTTCGCAACAATATGCAATCCAGAGAAAACTGACGGAAATTCCGTACAAAAGCAGAGAATAATCGATATATTCCACAGTACGTTTCCGTCATATTTGAGCGCAAAAAACCACGAAAAACGGTGTAAAAACACAAATTTCAGGCTGTAATATGATAGCTTTTGCAGTGTAAAAGCTATCATATTACAGCCTAAAAGCATAGCTTTCACAACCTAAAAGCTATCAAATTACAAAGAAACAAGGAGTTTACGAGAAACGCCATACTGATTATCAACAAGTTACGAAAAACGCGGAAATTCTGCGATTTTTCAAGGCAAAACTTCGTTTCGTGAAAACCAACGCAAAGATTTTCATGCAAAAATAGGACATTTCCGTTTCCGGGGCCAAAACAGCCAGCCACGACAAACATTTCAATGTGTTTTTAACAGAAATCAGAGATACATTCGTTAAAAATAATTAACATTTAAAAGAAAGAGCTTTCTAAATTTCTGTAATTCAAGAAAAAGCAGTACCTTTGCACCCGCTTAGAAAAAACTAAGCTGCATTTGAATGATGCCAGACGGTTTGTGATTGGGCTGTCTCAGGTCATCTGACGGATGTAATAGTAACTTAGATTACTCCACAATCACACAAAACTAAAAACAACTATGTATTTAGACAGCGCAAAGAAGACTGAGATCTTCAGCCAGTATGGCAAGCAGTCAACCGACACTGGTTCTGCAGAGAGCCAGATTGCACTTTTCACTTTCCGCATCAAGCACCTCACCGAGCACCTGAAGAAGAACCACAAGGACTTCCGTACAGCTCGCTCTCTGACAAAGCTCGTAGGTAAGCGCCGTGCACTCCTTGACTACCTCTACGACCGCGACATCAATCGCTATCGTGCCATCATCAAGGCTCTCGGTCTCCGTAAGTAACACTGGGGATAACAACCTCACGGTTATAAGTTATGAGTTATGGGTTATGAGTTGTTGTCAAGACAACCTAATAACTCATAACTCATAATTCTTAATTAACACTAATACTCATAACGCATAACACAGAACTACCATGTACCTGTTTACTTCAGAATCAGTATCAGAGGGACACCCTGACAAGGTGGCCGACCAGATAAGCGACGCATTGCTGGACCAGTTCCTGGCCTACGACGAGAAGTCGCACTGCGCCATAGAGTCATTCGTAACTACCGGACAGGTGGTACTTATGGGCGAGGTGACGTCTGAGGCATACATAGACCTGCAGACCATAGCACGTAAGACCATCAACAAAATCGGCTACACTAAGTCGGAGTATCAGTTTGACGGTAACTCATGCGGAATCCTCTCTGCCATACATGAGCAGAGCGGTGACATCAACAGGGGCGTGGACAAACCGGAAGAAGACAATCAAGGAGCCGGAGACCAGGGCATGATGTTCGGATATGCTACCAACGAAACAGATCGTTTCATACCTGTAACCCTCGACCTGGCACAACTTATAATGAAGACTCTTGCCGAGATACGCAAGGAGGGTAAGGTGATGACATACCTGCGCCCAGACGCAAAGTCACAGGTCACGGTAGAATACAGTGACGACGGTGTGCCACAGCGCATTCACACTATCGTCGTATCAACACAGCACGACGAGTTTGACGAGGACGAAAAGATGCTTGAGAAAATCAAGGACGACGTCATCCACATCCTCATTCCACGCGTAAAAGCGCAACTGAAGGACGAGAAGATGCTGAAGCTCTTTGACACAGAGATAAAGTATCACGTGAACCCTACGGGCAAGTTCGTCATCGGCGGTCCTCACGGAGACACCGGTCTGACCGGACGCAAGATAATCGTTGACACATACGGAGGCAAGGGTGCGCACGGCGGCGGTGCATTCTCAGGCAAAGACCCTTCAAAGGTTGACCGCTCCGCTGCATACGCAGCACGCTACGTGGCAAAGAACCTCGTAGCTGCCGGCGTGAGCGACGAGATACTGGTGCAGCTGAGCTATGCCATTGGAGTGGCAGAGCCAGTCAGCATATACGTCAATACATACGGCAAAAGCCACGTGAACATGACAGACAGCGAGATTGCCAAGAAGCTGATGGACAAGGACCTCTTTGACTTCCGCCCGAAGGCAATAGAGCGCACGCTGAAACTGCGTCAGCCTATGTATCTGGAGACTGCCGCATATGGACACATGGGACGTATGCCGCGCATTGTGAAGAAGGAATTCACCTCTGCATATCATCCTACCAAAGTGATGGATGTAGAGCTCTTCACTTGGGAGAAGCTTGACCTCGTAGAGAAATTCAAGAAGGCATTCATGTAATAACATGCCGCACCAAGGCATGGATAAACAAATATAAACATACAAAAAAGAAACTTGCCAAACGATTCCATACTGCATAAAGCTACGGCAATAGTAGGCGACACTGCCTCAATGGCGGCTGATACCGCGCACGTGCCACGATGGAGGTTTGATAACCTGCAGCAGGTGCCGGGCATGTATATGCTCGACAGCATACCTGAACTGAAGCTTAACAACTTCCACAAGAAGGTGCTATGGAAGGAGTCTTTTGACAACTACGCCAAGCAGACTGACTATTTCCATGCAGAACTGCCCGCCATGCGCGACGGCGAGATAGGCATCCCGGTGGAATATTCCATCTCAAACGACAGCTTCCTGTCAATGGGATTGCTTATATGCGTGCTCTTCTCCATACTGTTGGTGGCACGCTCATGGAGATTCACCTGCTTCCAGCTAAAGAACATATTCCGCACTCCTCGCGAGAACTCCATAAGACTGCGAGAGACCGCAAGCGAGATGCGATACCAGGCATATTTCTCACTCATCGGTATATTGATGCTGTCGCTGTTCGCATACACCACAGCAAGGTTTACCCTGAAAGACGGTGAAGGCTTCGGCGTAACCGAATACCAACTCATCGGCATATACTTCATACTGTTCCTGATATACAGAGGTATCAGCGAACTGCTTGAAATAACGGTGCTGCCGGTATATTTCACTAAGAGTCAGAGAATGATATGGGCAGGAAACAAGACATTCCTGATAGCATTGCAGGGAGCATTATTGCTGCCACTCTCGCTATTCATGATATACCTGCACCTTGACATGGAGACCACCATAACCATAATGGCTTCCGTCATCGCAGTAACGTTCCTGATGCAAATTTACAAGGCTTATTGCATCTTTTTTCGGAAAGATGGTGCATTATTGCCGTTTTTTTTGTACCTTTGCACCCTGAAAGCCGTACCGCTGGCCCTCGTGGTGGGCATAGCGCTGTTCATAGCAAACTATTTGAAGATTAACATTTAAAACTATACGATGGTAAAAAAGATTCTGATTTCACAACCAAAACCCTCAAGCGACAAGTCGCCTTACTATGACATAGCACGCGATTTCGATGTGGAGCTTGTATTCAGGCCTTTCATCAAGGTAGAGGGAATTTCACCACAGGAGTTCCGCAAACAGAAGGTGAACATACCTGACTACACCGCTATAGTATTCACATCACGTCACGCCATCGACCACTTCTTCCAGTTGGCAAAGGAGATGCGTATCACAATGCCAGAGACAACAAAGTATTTCTGCGTGACAGAGACTATCGCTCTCTACATACAGAAGTATGCACCTTATCGTAAGCGCAAGATCTTCTTTGGCGAGACAGGCAAGATCGACGACTTGATACCTGCCATGGTGAAGCATAAGGATGAGAAGTACCTCGTGCCACTGAGCAGCGTAGCTAATGACTCAATCACTAAGTTACTCGACTCTAAAGACCTTACACATACAGAGTGCGTAATGTACTGCACCGTCAGCAACAACTTCACCGAGGAAGAACTGAAGGCTTTCGACTATGACATGGCACTCTTCTTCTCTCCTGCAGGTATAAAGGCTCTGAAGGAGAACTTCCCTGACATGAAGCCAGGAGAACTGAAAATCGGCACCTTTGGTCCTTCTACAGCAAAGGCGGTACACGATGCAGGACTTAACCTCGACCTCGAGGCACCTACAGAGCGCTATCCGTCAATGACTGGCGCACTGCGCCACTTCTTGCAGGAGCAGGAGGACTGATCTGACTAAATATATTTGTAAAATCACGGCGGGAACTGCTTATACGCTTCCCGCCCTAAATATTACGTATGAGCTGTAGTTTCCCGAAATCGCAAAGGCTTTACAGCCGTTACCTCATCGACAAGCTCTTTGAGCCCGGTAACAGCAAGTCTATGTCGGCATACCCCTTGAGGCTTGTCTATCGACTTATTGACTTGCCGGGCAGCGAGAACACAAGCGACGGGAACCAGGACAACGCACTGCTGATCTCCGTGCCGAAACGTTGTTTCAAGCATGCCGTAGATCGTAATAGGGTGAAGCGACAGGTGCGCGAGGCGTATCGTAACAACAAGCAGTTGATACGATTGCCTGAAGGCATGGTGGCAAACATCGCTCTGATATGGTTGGACAATACTTTGTATCCTTCCGATGTCGTAACGGCAAAGGTGCAGAAGTTACTCATGCGTATGTCTGAAAAGATTAACAATTAAGGTGGGTTCTAATAATTCCCACTGTCAGATTTTTGAATTTGTTTCGAGGGCAAAATGTTAACTGATAAGGGAGCATAGCGGGCTATGTGACCGCAGAAGTTAACAGTTTGCACCGAAAGAAAA
>JAEEGF011304790.1_pt1 | contig 18602 bp, 17 predicted proteins | sample 9134171 | NCBI WGS metagenome assembly JAEEGF01 (sample SAMN16246542, study PRJNA631951) | gut metagenome | biome: gut microbiome; feature: rumen; material: AP-attached | host: Bos | place: Iran: Karaj | collected 2018-10
AGGACTTGGACAAGGGGCCTGCGATGGAGGCCGATGTCGGCGCGACGCTTTTCCCGTCCTGGTGGCGAATCCTCAACAAGGCGACCGATCCCGTCCAGTCGCGGCGCTACCAGTCCGCCAAGGCTCTTCTAAAGGACCTTAATTCGCTAAGACGAAGAACGGCTCTATCGAAGTGGTCGTGGCTGCGCAGGGCGTCGATCGGTGTTTTGCTTCTGGCCGCCGCCGCTTATGTACACAGATCATACCGTGAAAGGAAAAGGCTGGAGGCGGAACTCGAACCGTTGCGGCGTGTGGCCGATGCGATGAAAATGCTGAATGACGTTTCTTCGCAGGATGATGCCGTGTGGTCTTCGTTTTCAGGATCGTATTTCTGCCATACGGACGAATCCCACCGGCAGCGCCTGAAAAGAGCTGAAGAGAAGGATCCTGTCCGCGCAGCGAAAATGCGGGCGCTTTTCGACAAAATGGTGGATGTTGACGGGAAGGGCGAAGAAAACAACCGTCGGATAAAGGTTCTGCACGAAGAAGCCAAGGCAGGGAAGGACGCTTCGGAGAAATATAATCAGGCAGAGTTGCTCTCCATGGAAAACGAAAAACTCGTCAAGTCGTGGCTGTCGCTTCTCGAGCAGTTCACAGTGTTGGAAGATGAAGTCAAGGCGAAGGACTGATGATGACATACCGGCACTACAACAATGAATCGACGCGCTCGAGCGTCATCAGGGCTGTCGCAGACACTCAAAACGAGGCGGCATGGCAGAGGCTATTCGACCTCTACGCCGGATTCGTCTTCTCGATTGCGCGGTCTAAGGGTCTCAACGACGCCGATGCGGACGACATCGTGCAGACCGTCTTTGCAGATCTCGCGCGCAACTTGCCGACGTTTGAATACGACCGCGCGAAGGGGCGCTTCCGGTCATATCTGTCCGGACTCGTCCACTGGCGGGTCAACGACAGGCTGCGGTCTGGGAAACGCGATGCCGAGCTAAAGTCCGCCTTCTGGGACGAGGCGAAATCTGCCTCGACGGCCGAGGACGAAGACTTCGAGGAGCGCGAGTGGCAGCAGGCCGCGCTCGAGGAGGCGCTCCGCCGAATCAAGCCGGAGGTCCGTCCCGAGCACTATGCGGCGTTTGTAGCGAGTGCCGTCGAGGGGCAGGACACCGATGTCGTCACGAAGCTATACGGAATTTCACGCGACAGTCTGTATCAGATACGCAAGCGTCTCACGGTCAAATTGCGCGAGAAGATGCCGGAAGTCCTTGCCGAGATGGATGCACCAAACATTGCACAGTAGGTCTGCAGCGTCCAGATGCCGTCAAATCAGGCAGCCCCAGTCTTAAGAGAGCCCGGTCAGACCTGTTGATACGAAATTCTTCGTTACGAATAATTTCGTAAGCAGATACTTGATTTCTCGGCAGCAGGAATGGTTGCCGAACGACGGTTTCGAGAGGATCATGCGCTCGGAGTCTCGTCTACTGTAAATTCCGCCAAGGGCAAGTTGATGGAAGACGGTCATATCGAGCAGTCTGAGGGAAAGTACGTCGTTGCCGATCCTTTTTTCGCGCAGTTTCTTCGCGCGACCTAATTCGCCGGCGTGTTTGCTGATGCCGTGCGCGAGGATTGCGCGGCAGTGGCATAAGCCATCCCATTTGCCGAAAAGCGGCCGCAATCGGATGTGGCAAGGCCGCCTCGGCCTTGCGCCAGCCGAGGCATCCAGCACTGCACTTCCTGCAAGTGCGGGGCGCCCTTGCCACATCGCCACCCCTTTGGTTCCTTGAACCTTTCAAACCTTCTTAATCTTTAAACTTATCAACCATTCAATCTTTCAGCTTGTTTTTGTTTGTCAGATTCCTGCGTCTCCCACGTATACTACATTGCCATTAGGCAGACACCCGGCTGAGAGAGCCCGGGCAGGCCTGCGGGCGAAAATTCATCTGCGAAAATTTCGTCCGCAGGTCTGATTTTTTGCTATAATATTGGCGCAGTCGGGGAGCAAGTCTCCTCGTCGGCAAATCAGATTTCCCGCGCGGGGAACGGTAGGGCGCGATCACCGAGCGCGCCGCCATCCCCGCGGACATGGGACGCGTCGCAAGAAAGCCTGAGAAACTATGCTTGTAAAGACGCACAGAAGGGTAACTGCCCTCGTACTGCAGTTTCACCTCCTTCGGTGTATCTTTACGGGCTCTCTCAGGCGCCTCTTGCGATGCATCGGAGGAGGTTTTCGTTTTCCGCCCCGCCGATGTCTGAAACAGGGCGCAAGCTCTCAGGAAGACACGGTCTGGCATCATTCTCGTATGGTGTCAGATTGAAAACAACAACGAGGAGGAGTGATTGGATATGGCAAGTATAACAGTGCAGGTCCTTGATGCAACGGGAAATAAAAGACAAGAGGTTGAGTTGCCTGATAATGCTCCGGTGAATAGAATCATTGCCGTGCTTTTGGATAAGATGAACCTTCCGAAAAATGGTCCGGACGGTCAGCCGTTGGCTTATAAATTTCACCATAAGAGAACGGGTAAACAGTTGCAGGATTCACAGAGTCTCGCATCGGTCGGGGCGGTTGACGGGGATATCATTCGTCTCCAACCTGAAATTACGGCTGGTTGAGGAGGTGGTTTATGGCGACAGGAAAAATCAAGATCTCTTTGAAAGAGACTACTGCTGAGGTCGAAGAGGATCGATTCCAGAGGTTCAGTCTAATCGGTTGGTGGGATCAGGCGCGTATAAGAAACGCACGCGTTCTTGTCGTTGGCGCGGGTGCGCTCGGAAACGAAATCATCAAAAACCTGACTTTGCTTGGTTTCGGGAATCTGTTTGTTGCAGATCTTGATAATATTGAGAATTCAAATCTATCTAGATCTGTCCTTTACCGAGCCAAGGATAATGGCTCGTCAAAGGCTGAAACAGCTGTTCGCGCGGCAAAAGAGATTTTCCCTGATATTAAGGCTCGGTCTTTTCATGGGAATGTTCTGTATGATCTTGGAGTTGGTGTATATCGTTGGGCGGATATAGTCATTGGCGGGCTAGACAATCGAGAGGCGCGTCTTTCCATCAATCGTAACTGTAGAAAGCTAGGAAAAACATGGATTGACGGTGCTATAGAGCAGATCAATGGTGTCGCGAGAGTGTTTGGTCCTGATGGACCGTGTTATGAATGTACAATGTCTGAAATGGATTGGAAACTGTTGAACAAGCGGCGCTCTTGCAATTTGCTGACAAGAGATGAAATGCAGACGGGCAAGGTACCAACAACACCTACTATCAGTTCGATAATAGCTGGGATTCAATGTCAGGAGGCCGTCAAGTTGCTCCATGGGATGGAGACTATAGCTGGGAAAGGCTTTGTATTTAATGGGATAACCTGTGATTCATATCTTGTTGAGTATACCGAAAATGAAGAATGTTATTCGCACGAGACGGCAGAACACATAGTCTCATTGCCGCTTAAAGCATCTCAAGTGGTTGTTTCCGAATTATTGACGCGTGCGAGAAAAGATATTGGCGACGATGCTGTTTTGGAACTGGGACGCGATATTCTTACTGCATTGCGATGCCCTATTTGCCACAAAACAGAGGATCTATTTTTGTCCCTCGGTAAGGTGCGTAACTCAGATTCGATCTGCCCGAATTGCGGTCACCGCCGAGAGGCTGCAACGGCGTTTACTATAGATGGCTCGCAGGAGTTTATTGGCAGGACGTTCTCGGAAATAGGTGTGCCTCCATTTGACATTGTATGGGCAAGAAATGGTGATAAGTTGATTGGCTATGAGTTTTCTGGCGACGCCGACGATGTTCTTGGCGAAGTCGCCGCTGCTGATGGCAGTTGTTAGAAATGAGGAATATGCATAAGGAGGTCACTCATGGCTGATTTTTCTGCTATAACTCAATCTGAATGTTGCAATCTGAAGTTACCTAATGGATGCAACCTTAACAATTCGCGGACGATAGTGCTGCAGTCGGTCATAAATGAGATCAGGGAACATGGCCGAACGAGTATGCATGCGGAAGTGTGCGGTGTTCTTGTAGGGACTCTATGTTGGAATGGTGGTCCGTATCTGCTGATTGATGGTCGCATCGAGGGGAAGCACGCTTCGCATCAATCCGGAAGTGTCACATTTACGTCGGAGACGTGGGATTATATTCATGAGGAACTTGCGGCGAAGTATCCAGATAAAAGAATAGTAGGCTGGTATCATACACACCCGGGATTTGGAATATTCCTCTCGAACATGGACGCGTTTATTCATGAGAACTTTTTCTCTTTCCCGTGGGAGCCTGCTTATGTATTTGATCCTCAGGCGGAGACAGAAGGTTTCTTTTTCCGCATTGGAAAAGATCTTGTTCGAGAAGAGGTCTGTGTATGTGCCGATGTGGCCCCATCAGTAAAAGAACCGCCGGCCGAATTTGCAAATGCAGGCAAAATTGTTATAAAGGATACTGTTCGGAGACACTATCTGCTTCCGATGTCTGCGGCTGTTATTGCGGTAGTTTGTCTTGGGTGCTTTGCTTTGTTTTCGATGAATAAAGTTCGAAGCACGGAGGAGGCCGTTAGGGCTTCAGAAACTAAGGTCGAGGCACTTCGCGGCGTTTTGGCAAATAAAGATGCGGAAATCAGACGTCGCCAGCATGAGGCAGAGGAGTGGGGCGTCCGTGAAGAGACGTATGAGAAAGAAATTGCGGGACTACGTTTTAAGGTGACTACTATCGCAACGGAACGGAAGGACCTAGAAACATCAAACAAAGAAAAACAGACAGCTGTCGATCGACTGAAATCTGAGCGGGCAGAATTGGAACAGGTGATTCGGGAACGGGAAGCTCAAATATTTGATAGAAAAAATGAAGTTGAGCAGGTTAAGGCAGAGCTGGCTTCGGCGCGAGAGCAGATACAAAGACTGGAGCGACGGATCAAAGATATAGAAGATGCTTCAGAAAGCGCAAAAAATCATGATGAATTGCCATTGTATGAAAATTCCCCATCTCTGCCTTTGCAAAAGGAAAAAGAGGTGGAGCGAGATAAACCTTGGTATTCCTGGTTAATATTCTGGAAATAACGGAAAATAGAAAGGACGACTATGCGCGACGAGAAAATCACCATCTCAATGGAAGACGTGAGACAGGCGACACCTGTTCCGGGGTCGTTGCCGCCTCCAACCTTCACTACTGGGTATGTTCCTCCAGAATCTGATCAAGAGGTAATACCTAAGCGAACGGGTCTTTTGATCGGCATTGGAGTGGCCGCAGTTGCATTGCTTTGCATTATTACATTGGGAGTTATGTCATTTTGTGGTGAGCTGGACTTCCCTGGCGGAGGCTTGCTTCGTGAGCGATCAGTTGCGGACTATCGCAATGAAGCAATGCGTGAAGTGACGGCAGAATTGTCAAAGCCGGATTCGAAGCTTAAAAAACGCATAGAGGAAGCGCACCTGACAGTAACTGTAAAGTCGACAAGAATTATCCGATGCGATGTGACGACAGTCGATGGGTCTGATCGAGCGGGCAAGGATGATTCCAATATAGATAGATTATCTATGCTAATTCGCTTTAATTGGGAAGGAATTATTGATGTTGGTTATACTGATCTCTTGCTGGAATATGATGTTAGAAATGATCGCATCGTTAAATCGGAAATTGACCATACTACGGCACTAGTCAATGCTGAGGATCCATCATTTTGGTATGATGTTGGCGCTGCAATTGGTACATTGTTGGCCTTATAATGGAGATGATAGCTATGGACGCAGAGAAAATCAGTATCTCGCTTGACGAGGTGAACAGCGAGCGGGTTGACGCTGAAATACGCAGACAGGATATTGCTGCTCGCATGTCCGCACATCAAGAACAGGTCGAAGCGAACACGCCAATTGCCCGACGCTTCAATGCAGGCTTCTTCCGCAAGGCTGTCGTTTATATGGCAGTGTTTGGACTCATGGCCTCAATCTTAGGATGGGGATTGGGAGAAATTGTGCAATATAAGGAACGCCATCATCCGTGGGGGCAGTGTAAATTGGCGTTGAAATCGTTTAATGAGAACAATCCTAACGCAAGGGACTGGGAGTGGTTACGTTTTATTGACAACTTGCGAGAAAGTGACAATGTTGAGTGGCGCATCAACCCTTACTTCAAACGTTCATTTTGGAATCAATCAGATTCGGCATTAAAGGCAGCAATTGAAAAGGCAAATCGTGAGTATGAGAGATTTGACATCTATTGGCAGATACTACTCGGACTTTTTATTGGTCTAGGTCTAGCGATTGCTGAACCTATTGTAGGACATAATGGGAAATCAGCTGTCTTGAGAGGTTTACTTGGTGCGGTACTTGGTGCCTTGGGGGGATTTGTCTGTTCGTTGTTCATTAATGATATTTACCATTTTTTCGGAGGCGGGCAGTCTACATCGTCTTTTATGAAACAGATGTTTGCACGCGGGATTGGTTGGAGTATTCTAGGTGCTTTTCTAGCCATGGCGCCAGGCATAGCCATGAGAAATCTGAAGAAGTTTCTGCTCGGGTTAGCTGGAGGCGCAATTGGTGGACTGCTTGGTGGAATCCTCTTTGACCCGATTTGCCAGTTGATGGGGAGCGATATCCCAGCCCGTTGTGTCAATGTCCTTGGTCTAGGAGTCGGTGCTGCAGTAGCAACGGCATTGCTTGAAGAAGCGGCTAAGCAGGGATGGCTCAAGGTCGCTACGGGAGTTATAACGGGCAAACAGTTTATTCTTTATCGCAATCCAACTGTGATCGGTAGCTCGCCAAAGACAGAGATATACCTATTCAAGGATCCAACTGTTGCACCCAGGCATGCTGCAATCAATGGTATTAGCGGCGAATTCCTTCTGACGGCACTCAATGGGGCAACTGTTCTCCTTAACAGTAGGCCAGTAAAGCAACAACGCTTGCGCAATGGTGACCAAATTAAGGTTGGGAATACAATCTTCTTGTTTGGTTCCCGTGCACTGAAGAACAAGTGAGGATGATGCCATGAAATTGTTATGCCCAAATTGTAAATCTAAGCTAGAGGTTGATGCTGCTATTGAGGGATGTGTCCAGTGCCCTACTTGTTCCGAAGAGCTGGATATATCAGCACTTCGCATGGCGACATGTCCGATATGCGGATGTGGGTTCGAGGAGAGTGATGAAATCCGCATCTGTTCCGATTGCAAAACGCCGCATCATGACGAATGCTGGGCTGAGAATCGGGGATGTTCTACATACGGATGTGCTTCAGCGGCTCATCAGGAGACGCATACAGCAGGATCTATGTCGGCTGAACAAGGTAGCCAATCCGGCATGGTGGCATGTCCGGCATGCGGCGCGATACATCCAGCGACAGATCTTGTATGCGGAGCGTGTGGTAAATTGCTTGGAGATAATTTGCCTGGGGACTCGGCTTGGACGCATATGAGGGACTCGGCTGGACGCAACATGTCTAGAGCGAAAGCCGAACTTGTTCCGCTCCTGGCGCGCAATTTTCGTTTGCTTGGCTGTGACATTGCAACGGTCTTTCGCCTTTGGTGGGCGGAGGTGTCGCGTTATGCGGTTTTTAGCGGAGCAACCGATAGAAAGTCGCTTGCTGCGTTTGTTGGTGTTACCAGTCTTGGGTTTGTTCTGCTTTCACATTCAGCGGTACTCGTCGCCCTTTGGGCGATTGCCATGCTGTTGCCGTCGCTTGCGATTTGTGTGCGCAGGTTGCGCGACACAGACATTTCTCCATGGATGGTGTTCGCTATCCCGCTGCTTCCGTTTTTGCTTCTTGTCCCATCCATTAAAGAGTCTGGCACCGAACAGGTAAAGGAGAATGCAAAATGATCATATTTAATTGCCCAAACTGCGGAGCTCAATTTGAAGTGGAGGATGAACTTGCTGGCGCGCGCGTTCAATGTTCAGCGTGCGACGCTCACTTCAGCGTGCCAACTATTCCGGCTGAGGTTACGCCCTTGTCGGTCAGTGAAGATTCAGTTGTGTGCGCAGGCAAGTTGGACATCACGGCTGAATTATCAGAGTTTGGTAGTTCTTCGATGGTCGCGGAATCGTCGGATGTTGATAGTCAGCCGCCCATAGAACATCCGACAGAACGAGCAAAACTTTCGCCGCGACAGCGTCGTTTGACATCAGATTACTGCTTGATGCGGGATTGTTTTACCACATTTCCTTTGATACATCTCGAAAGGGCACTTGGAAACCCGCCTGAAACATATGTCGTTTCTTATAACATTAGGGGAGTTGAGCGCGTTGTCGGCGAACAGGTAATATATCGTGATTATCATGAAGTCGAGATCAAGTTGCCGGGCACTTATCCAAGGACACCGCCAGTTTGCCGGATGCTAACGCCTGTGTTCCATCCGAACATCGAGCCGGCAATTATCTGCATTGGTGATCATTGGACTGCAGCTGAGAGATTGTCTGATCTTGTCGTTCGGATTGGTGAGATGATTGCCTATCAGGCCCATAATATCAAGAGTCCGCTTGATGGCGAGGCTGCCATGTGGACAGACTTGCATGGAGACATGCTTCCTATTGATAATCGAGACTTGACCCCTCCGGAACCCTGATGTCTTTTATTGCCCCCAGCACAAGGGACGAGTGGAAGATGCCGAGGAAGGCGGGGATGATATTATGAGAAACGATCAAGAACAGACAATCAAATGCATTAACAAATAAGGAATTCAACAATGAGAATACATTTACTGTGTTTAACAATGTTGCTGGTTTCTGTTGTTGCAGACGCTAATGAGGTCGACCAGCAGTTAAAAGAGTTGTCGCGATTGCCAGCAAGTTATGAGACCGCAGTAAAGTGGTTCAAATTGTCGAAAAAAATAGAGGATGATGGTCTTCGGCAAGAGGTCCTTAAAGCGGCTGGCGCGGCCGTGCTCTATGCTAAGCGAGAGACGATTTATGCAAAACGCATTCGCGAATCCATACAAGATATTGATAGATTTGAAAGTGAGTGTTTTGAGCCTTGCACTGCTTGCGGTGGGACGGGCAAGCAAGATAAGCCATGTCCAAAATGCAAAGGCGATAGAAGGTGCACGATGCCCTTCTGCCGCAAAGGAATGGTCGTTGTCAAGAGAACGTCTTCCATGTCATTTGTTAAATGCGATCAATGCAATGGTACTGGACGATGCAAAAATTGCAGTGGGAATGGAAGTGTGCGTGTCCGATGCTCGCATTGTGGCGGAGAAAAGAAGAGAGCGAAGATAGGTTCATTGCTCGATGTATATCGAAATCATGCAGATTTAGCAGCTAGATGGAATCAGGTGGAGGAACGCGAAAAGAGAGAGAGAAAGAAGGCCGAAGAACACGCTAAAGCCGAAGCTTCGAGGCTTGAGCGTGAGCGTAAGCAAGCCGAAGAGAGAGCGAAGGCCGAAGCTTCGAGGCTTGAGCGTGAGCGTAAGCAAGCCGAAGAAAGTGCGAAGGCCGAAGCTGCGAGGCTTAAACGCGAGCGAGAAGAGCGAGAGCGGAAGGCGAAAAAGGAGTTTGCGGAACGCTGCGAGGTAACTGGGCTTGTGGCAGAGGTAAATTATGATGGGGTTGGATATGCTAGCCTTGAAAATACGGGAGGCGAAGAGAATTTTGTGGTGTATCAATATGAAAACTGTCCAAACGGTAACGCATATTCATACCTTGTATTTTCTACGGTTGCCTTGCGTAATAGTTGGTATGCGTCAGTTGAGGAATGCACGGAGAAACTTAAGAGTTGGATTCGCATATCGGCAGCTAATCAAGTAAAAAATGTTATGAAGGAGATACCCCTTGATAGGAACAAGCCCTATGCTCATGCTAATGCAATTTCAAGGGGTAAAGGACAGCGCGATTTGTTTGTGAAGGCGATACGCGAGCCATATGGAAAAATGGCGTGGCACCCGATTAAGTTCATAGGGAGTGTTGAAGCTTCTGATGATAAATTCACACGCTATAGCGTGTCAATCCAAATGCAATGCGTGGATTTATTTTCTAGCGAGATATTTTCTGCAGATGGGACGATAGAGGAAATCGACAACAGGATTGCCGAGTTGTTGACATTTGTCAATCCCGACATGTTTGAGAATGCGCGCAAAGCGCAATCCAAGAAGGAAGATCTGTTCAAATAAACATCAAGGAGGAAATTATGAAACAGAGAACAACTAAGATTATGGGGGTTCTTGCCGTTGTCGCTTGCGCCAACATGGCGGAGGCTCAGTGGATGCAGAGCCAGTGGGCGAGCGGGGCGTCGGCGGGAAGAACCGCGACTACGGGCGGCACGACGTTCTATAACAACGCCAACGGTTCGCCAGCAGGAACAGCGACTAGGATGGGCAATACGACATATTTCAACAACTCGAAAGGCTCAGCAGCGGGAAGAGCCACTATGATGGGAAACACGACGTATTTCAACAACGCCAACGGTTCGCCGGCGGGCGCGGCGACCAGGATGGGCAATACGACGTATTTCAACAACGCCAACGGCTCGTCGGCTGGACGTGCGACGACGATGGGCAACACGACCTACTACTACAATGCGAATGGTTCGTCTGCAGGAAGAGCCACAACGGTCGGCAACACGACCTACTTCTACAATGCTAACGGCTCCTCTGCCGGAACCGCCACGAAGATAGGCAAATAGGTTCCGCGGCGGAGGTGTTTTCGGCGAGTGCAAGGCCAGGCTCGTTATGTGAGGATGATGTCAAAAGGCCTGCGTTTTCACTAACCTTTTGACATTGGTGGGCGGGGATGCGGCGGGCGGAGCGGGACGCTCCACCTCCTTGGGGCGGGTGCCAAGTGATTGGGGCGGCTCCGTCCTCGTCGGCAATATGGTACAATATGTGCATTCGAATCGAGTGGAGGTTGAATGCATGCCGCCTATTGAAACAATAACGAGACCGTACAGGAACAGGATCAGTGTTCCGGTGCCAAAGGAGTACAGCGCGTATTCCTTTCAGGTGATTCTTGTTCCTCTCGGTGTTGACGCCGGGCGTCATGTCGCATCGAGGCCGCGCAGACGCCAGTCGTTCGTCGATGCTTTGCTGTCGTGTCCAAAGCTTGGGGATGACGAGACGTTGGACATATCCCGCGATTCAAGATCCTGATTCACTGTATCTTTCATTCCTCACCGTTGGCGAGATCAAAAAGGGAATCGCCAAACGTCGTGGCGATGCGCGAGCGGTCAAATTGGAAGAGTGGCTTCAGACGACCATTCTCGGCACGTTCGCGGAAAGAATATCACAAAATGAAACTCGTAACCCGCAACATAAATGACATGGCCGGGATGGGCGTGCCAATTCTCAATCCATTTGACGAGTAATATCCGTCGCGGGCTTGTGGTGGCAGCTGGCGGGGGAACGCCAGCCCTACCGGTGCGGCGGGCGGAGCGGGACGCTCCACCTCCTTGGGGCGGAGTGTAGCGTTCTGCGGGAACCACAGCCGGGAGGGCCTCGAAGCATATTAACGCGAGGTGAAAATGCATGCGTTTCGCTTTGACCGCTCTGCGTCTAATGATGTATAATGTCAGGCATGGACAATTGCAGAACTATGCTTGTGGCGACTGGCGCCATCATATGCAGCGCGGCTATTTTGACCGCGTCCTCCTGCCTCGCGGCGGGCGGGGTGACCGATTTCAAGAAGACCGTCCAGCGGCGTGTCGAGCCCGCTTCGGTTGAAACCCGAATCCCAGGGCGTACGCTCGTCGACTTCGGCAGTGAGGCGTTCGGATTTCTCGAACTTGTGCCGCCGGCGGGCGCACGCGGTCCGTACGAGGTGCGCCTCGGCGAGCTCGTCAAATCCGACGGCAGCGTGAACATGAAGCCGGGCGCGACGATCCGCGCTGCGCGCGTGACCGGTTCAATTGACGCGGACGGAGTTGTGCGCGTTCCGCTCGCTGCGGACAAACGCAACACGTCGGGTGGACTCGAGGGAGGGGCGATCCAGATTCCGCCCGAACACGGAGTGATCATGCCTTTCCGCTACGTGGAGGTGATGAAGGCGCCGTTCGAGATCACGAAGGAAAATGTCCGCATGGTCGCGGTCAATTATCCGATCGACCTTTCGGAATCCTCCTTTGCCTGCAGCGACGAGCGCCTGAACCGCGTATATGAACTGTGCAGGCACACGATCCTCGTCTCGTCGTTCGCGGGGCTTTACGTGGACGGAGACCGCGAGCGCATTCCCTACGAGGCCGACGCATACATCAACCAGCTGAGCGACTATGCGGTCCATTCCGACTATTCGCTCGGACGCGCGAGCCATGTCTACCTGATGAAGCATCCGACGTGGCCGACGGAATGGAAGCAGCATTCTATCTTCATGGCGTGGGCGGACTGGATGTGGTCCGGCGACACGGGGGCGCTTGCGGAGTTCTACGAGCAGTTGCGCGGTGAAAAGCTCCTGGAGCGGTTCCGCCGCAATTCCGACGGACTCCTTGCCACTGGCGGGGAGAGACTTCCAGGCAAGCTCGTAAACGAGAAGGGTGCGGCTGATATCGTCGACTGGCCGCCTTGCGAGCGCGACGGATTCGTCTTCAGGGAGGTGAACGCGGTTGTGAATGCGTTCTATTACCGCAATCTCATCCAGGTCGCCGCATTCGCGCGCGCACTCGGCAAGCCGGACGATGCAGGCGTCTATGAACGCCGCGCGCGGGATATCCGCAAGGCGTACGGCGATGTGTTTTTCGATGCGGAGCGCGGCGTGTACCGAGACGGAATTGGCACCGACCATGCCTCGCTGCATGCGAACGCTGCGGCGCTCGCGTGCGGACTCGTTTCCGCTCAGGACGCAAAGCGCGTCGCCGCATACTGCATCTCGAAAGGCATGGCGTGCAGTGTTTACTTTGCGCAGTATCTGCTGGAAGGGCTGTTCAACGCCGGCGAGGCGGATGCCGCAATCTCGCTCATGACTTCGGACGGCGACCGGAGCTGGCTGGGGATGATGGAGCAGGGCGCCACCACGACGATGGAGGCGTGGGCGGTGAAGTACAAGCCTAATCTCGACCTCTGCCACGCATGGGGAACCGCGCCACTCAACATAATCTCCCGTTATGTGCTGGGCGTGACGCCGCTCGAGCCCGGCTTTGCGAAGATACTGGTGCGTCCGCAGGTCGGTTCGCTCGCGCGCGTAGAGGGCAGGGTGCCGACGGCGAAGGGTCCGGTGGAAGTGCGCATCGAGGACGGAACGCTCACCCTCGACCTCCCCGCCCCGGCGCGCGTTGAATGGGCGGGAGCTGTCCACGAAATTCCCGCCGGACGCCACGTCCTCCGCTGACTTCAGGCGACATGGCTGGCGGCGCGTGCGAGTAGTCCGTTCTGCCCCCGAAGGGGGGCTGGAGGGGGCGGCGGCGATATGGTAAAATTGACGCATGAAAACATTTCTCATAGCTGCAGTTTCCGCGAGCGCCGCCGTCGCCCTGCATGGAGGCGACATGCATAAGCTGGTCGATACGGTCTACGACGCCCTCACGCCGGAGGAGCGCGTCGCGCAGATATGCGCCACGAGCGCCGGAAACCTCGCCGGGTCGGACGGCAGGTTCTCCGCCGAAAAGGCGCGCGCGCGCATTCCGCACGGAATCGGACACGTCTGCCAGTTCGCGTGCAACCGCACCGACGAGCCTGAGGCGCTCGCGCAGTTCGTGCGCGACGTGCAGGCGTTCTGCCTGAACGAGACGCGCGCGGGAATCCCCGCGATCTGCCACGAGGAGGTGATCTCCGGACTCGCCGCGCGCACCGCGACGACATATCCGCAGCAGATCGCCGTCGCCTCTTCCTGGGACGCTCCGCTTCTCGAGCGCAAGTGCCGCGAGACAAGCGAGGCGATGCGCGCAGTAGGCGCGACTTTCGCGCTTTCGCCGATGGCGGACGTCATCGTGAACTCCAACTGGACGCGTCTCGAGGAGGGATACGGCGAGTCTGGCTACCTCTCGGCCGTGATGGGCACGGCGTTCGTGCGCGGACTCCAGGCTTCCGGACACGCCGCCGCGTGCACGAAGCACTTCCTCGGATACGGCACGATCGGCGGCGGCGAGCAGCGCGGATGGCGCGACATCTTCGAAGAGTTGGTATTTCCGCACGAGGCGATGATAAACGTCGGCGGCGCGGCTGCGGTGATGACGAGCTACGACCGGTTCAAGGGCGAGCAGGCGGTGTCGAGTCCGGCGCTGATACAGGGCATCCTCCGCGGCTACATCGGCTTCGACGGAACCGTGGTGAGCGACTACAGCGCGGTGGAGTGGGGCATGCGAGGCGAGAAGGACGAGGCGGCGAAGCGCAGGCTCATGAAGGAACGAGCCGCGGCCGCGATCAAGGCGGGGAACGACGTGGACCTTCCGCAGGGCGCGGCCTACTCGCTCGCGCTCGAGTGCGTGCGCGAAGGTCTCGTCACCGAGAAGGAACTCGAGAAAGCGGTCAAGAACGCGCTTCTGCTGAAGGCGCGGCTCGGACTCCTCGGCTCGCCCGAGGAACGCGCCTCCGCGGCAAATCCGCCGCGCGCCGCCGCGATTGAGCTCGACCGTCCCGAATGGCGTGCGACGGCCCTCGAACTTGCGCGCGAGGGAACGGTGCTGCTCAAGAACGACGGCGTGCTGCCGCTAGGCGAAAAGACGCGGAGAATCGCGCTTGTCGGCCCGAACGCCAACAGCGCCTGGGCTATGCTCGGCGACTACACCTACCAGTGCATGCAGGCGTTCTGGCGGAGAAATCCCCGCGAGTGGGAGAAGCCGCGCATCGTGACGCTCAAGGAGGGGATGGAGAGCGTGTTCGGCGCGGAGCGGATTACCTACGCGCGCGGATGCGCGTGGTCCAATCCGGGCGACACGGGTGTGAGCGCGGGAGGCGATCCGCGCACGGAGGCGCTCTCGCTCAAGCTTGTGGACAGCGCGGACCCGACTGACTTCGCGTCCGCCGTCAAGTCCGCCGCGGAATGCGACGTCATCGTCTGCGCGATGGGCGAGAACTTCACGCTCTGCGGCGAATCGCGCCAGCGCGCGTCCATCCGCCTCGCAGGCGACCAGGAGAAGCTTGTCGAGGCTATGATCGCGACGGGGAAGCCCGTCGTGCTCGTGCTGTTCGGCGGACGCAACCAGGTCATCTCGTCGTTTGTCGACAGATGCGCCGCGGTGCTGCAGGCGTGGTATCCGGGCGAGGAGGGCGGACGTGCCGTCGCGGAGATTCTTGCCGGGACGGTCAATCCGTCCGGCAGGCTGCCGATGACGTATCCGAAGACGGAATCAAGGGATCAGCTCACGTTCGGCGACGGATCGGACACGCCGGAGCGCGTGCAGTGGCCGTTCGGCTACGGACTGAGCTACACGAAGTTCGCGTACGGAGATGCGGAGCTTACCAGCGGCGCCGTAACGCGCATCGGCGGAGTCGGCGACTGCGTGAAGGCCGCTGTGACGGTCAAGAACGTCGGCGAGATGGCGGGCGCGGAAGTCGTCCAGCTCTACGTCACGGCGAAGGGTGAGCCCGTGCGACTGAGGGGTTTTGCGCGCGTCGCGCTTGCGCCGGGCGAGTCGAAGCGCGTCGAGTTCTCCGTTCCGCTGGAGCTCTTCGCGCGCTGGCGCGGCGACAACAACGGAACGTGGTCGGTCGAGCCAGGCGAATACGAAATGCGCCTCGGCCGCGATGCGTGGGACAAGTCGCATGCACTAACCGTCCGCCTCGAAGGCGCTCCGCTCCGCTTCCCCCGCCGCATGCTCTTCTTCTCGGCGGCGAAGTGATGTCCTATCCGACAGGGATTTTGGCGCAATCGGCCCCATCGGCCGCTGTCGCAATTGCCTGCATACATTGATCTTTCACAATACACGGAACCGTAGCCCAAATGGCAGGAGGCGCTTGCTTGAGGTGCAACTCTGTGCGCATAATCCGCCATCGCGGCCTCGCGAGGGAGAAGAAAACCACGCGAGTCGCGTGAGATATACAATAGTATAGAATCTATTTTCTGGTATAGAGCTTGATTGCGTGACGGGTTGTATATGTCATTTCTGCGCCTGGCACGGTTTCTGCTAATATTGAAATGTCGCCGATGAAGCTCGTGGGAGCCCTGGTCTCCAAAACCAGTAGTGCTGGTTCGACTCCGGCCCTCGGCGACGCTGAAAATTGGAAACCGAAAAGGAGGTAAAGATGAAGAAGATGGTTACGATAGCGCGCGCGCTCAAGGAGAAGAACCGCGTGGCGGGGCGTCTTGCTAAGGCGCGGCAGCTTGTTGGAGCCGAGAACTCGAACGAGAAGAAGATCCCGCGAAGGGTTGACGTCGTGTCTGTTCGTGACGAGGCGAGGGTGCTTGCGGAACGGCTGATTGCGATAAAGACCGCAATCGCGGTTGCGAACGAGCCGATAGTCGGGAGGATAATCGAGCTGGACGAGGTGAAGTCGGCGATTTCCTGGCTGAACGGGCTGAATGTCCGCGAAGGCGTGTTCGAGGAGGCGAACTATGGAGGAAAGGTCGTGAAGGAGTACGAGGCGGCAATCGGCAAGGACGACATCCTCAAGCAGGTTGATGCGCTTCAGCGAAGGGCCGACGACCTTCAGGACTCGCTTGACGAGTTCAACGCCTCGACTAAGGTCGAGATTGAGGTAGACGGGTGAATTTCGAATGGTGGACGACAGCGGCTGCTCCAACGATCGGTCTTAAAAACCGAACGTTTGTCGGGAGGTTATCCCTCTCGGCTCGAAAATGAGATTGAGACCCGGCTTCGGCCCTAAACCTCAAAGGTCAAGAGCTCAGCACTCAAGTCTCAAGAATCACGAATCAAAACTTGTCCGCAGCCGCGTCCGTCCGCCTTTCACCCCGGGGCGGGGACCCAGATGGCCTTAGGGCCACCCCAAGCGCCCCGTCCCGGGGGCTTTTCGGGACCATGTCATGTGGATGATAGACCAACGCCCGTACTTTCATGCCATGTGTGAAGAGACCGGTAGCATAATTGAGGCATGAAAGCCAAACTCCAGGGAGGGAGAAGTCAAGCCACCATAGCTATGACGAGCGCGACGACGCATATAATGGCAACGACAATGTAGACAATTACATCGCCCTCGTCTCTGGAATGGAGCTTGTTCGTCGAGTCGTCGTCGTTGACTGCCAACCACACGAGGAGCCAGTCGTCATTGTTTTCTCTGTTGTCCATGTTGGGGATGATACCACATCTGAAGTGGGCTGGCAAGTCTGAGATGCGCCCCTTTGCGGCGTCTCGGCAATTTGGTATAATATCGCACAGATGAAGCGCATAGCGTCCATATTGAAGGTTTCCGAACAGGGAGTCTCGAAACCGTTCGTCTGCAAGGATGAGGACGGTGGTGTTCGGTGGTGCAAAGGCAGCCACACGGGCTTTCGTTCGCTTGTCTCTGAATGGGTGTGCGCGCGTCTTGCCAGAGAGGCGGGCCTGCCGGTGCCTGACTTTGGAATATTTAGGCTCGACTATCGCGATTTCCGAGCCTGGCGCGGAGTGCAGAATTATGCTGTGCCTGATCTCGTGACAGAGGCCAATCAGTTTGTCTTTGGTTCCTTGAACGTGGAGAACAGCAAAGATGTTTTTGACTTCAAGCTCGATCTTGGCCACATAGACCGGCAGATGCTGTCCAGGATATACTGGTTTGACGAGCTGATCCGCAATACCGACCGCACTTATTTCAACAGTAATCTTCTTGTAAACGGCAGTGTCTACATCATCGATCACAACAATGCCTTCGATTATGAGTTCGAAAAATGCGCTTTCGAGGGTGAGCACATCCTGCGCGATTGCCGCTATGCGATTTCGACAGACGAGATCCAGGCGTTCAGGGCGCGTATGAGGGAAATTGCCCTTGGTCCGTTTCTTGAAGGTGTCTGGAGTGAGATGCCGGATACATGGGCGGAAGTAGGCGATAGCGTGCTTCCGCTATGCGATGTTCGACGCGTGATAATGGAGGGCTGCGATGGTTGAGCAACACATCTGCATCGTCGTCCCCGTGCTGCTTCGTCCCGATCCGACTTCGCCCAACACGGCGTGCATCGGCGTAATCGTCAAGTGCGACGCCACTGGCTATTACGGGTTCAGGGTCGTGAAGGACGATGAAGAGGCGGAAACCAGAATCGCCGGCTTTTTCTCGAAGTACGGACGCGCTAACTTCGAGCAGGCGGTGCGATGGGCGTCGCAGGACATCGGACACGCAATCGAAATGGAAAAAACAAGGCCAGGAGCCTTCGCGAATCTGATTCGGCCCCGCGAGAATGTCGTTCGCTACGATGCCGCGCGGACTGTTCGCACTGATGATCCTGAGGCAGAACTGGATCGTCAGTACGAGCAGCTTGTCCGATAGCTTTCTTGTATTCGCCATATTAAGTCTCGGAGACATGGAGAATCGGTGAGCCTCGCAACTCATCCCCGGCAATTGCGGTATATATAATTATAGTCGGCTATATTGAATTATACGCTCTGCACGGTGGTTGCGGCTTATGGGGCGGGGCTTGGCTTTCCAGGGCGTTGGCACGGCATGTGCTAATTAAAGGGCGCAATGAAAGAACTGATTACTATAGACGGCTCAATGGGCGAGGGCGGCGGCCAGGTGCTGCGCACGTCGCTGTCGCTTGCGGCGATCACTGGGCACGAGCTGTCGCTCGCGAAGATTCGCGCCGGACGCGACAAGCCGGGGCTCAAGCGCCAGCATCTGA
>JAEEGF011372033.1_pt1 | contig 18593 bp, 1 predicted proteins | sample 9134171 | NCBI WGS metagenome assembly JAEEGF01 (sample SAMN16246542, study PRJNA631951) | gut metagenome | biome: gut microbiome; feature: rumen; material: AP-attached | host: Bos | place: Iran: Karaj | collected 2018-10
GGCGAATTAAATGTCGGCGAATTAAGCGAATTTGGCGAATGATCATGGGAAATCAAGAAACTTGTATTAATTAAAACATCGAAAAACACGAAAAGCACGAAAGTTTTTCGTGTCTTTCGTGCTTTTCGATGTTAATATATTAATCGGATTCTATTCGACGATTAATTTGCAGTAATGCCCTGCGCCGGAAGCCGACACCACCTTCATGATGTAAGTGCCTGGCACCACGGCGGGACTCAAGACGACGCGTCCGTCAGAAGTCTCCTTCGACATCACCTTGACACCCAAGGTGCTGTAGATCTCCACACGCACCTTCTCCGCCGTGGACAAGCCAAGACGCACTTCGCCGTGGGCATAGACGGGGTTGGGCGACACCCGAAGCATCGCCTCCGTCTCGTCCACGCCAGCGCCCCTGAAATGGAGCTTGAAGGGCTCTTTGAGGCTGCCATAGACGGCATCCGTCGCATAACGCAGCTTCTCCTGGGCCACCTCGGGATACACCTCGCCGCCCTTCACGTCGAACAAGCGGAAGGTGACCTCTTCGCCGTCCTCGCCGCCAACGGTGACGAAGGCGATGTATTGGCCGTTCACCTCCTGCACGCGCGCGCTGCCACGGCAGTCGTCGCCCACGAAGGCCGCGATCTCGTGGCTGCCCTTGCCGAGGTCGAACTCCGAGGCGTCGAGCGTCACCATCAAGGTCATGTTACTCATGAAACGATGCCAGTCGGGGCTGAAATGACGCTCCTCCGGTGTCCCCTCTACGACCCTCATGCCCGAGTTCGGATAGATCAGCGTTTGGTTTGCCGTGCCGTTGTTCATATAGGCGTAGCCCTCGCCGGGCTTGAGGGTGGTGAGGTTGCCCAGCCACTCCCCGCTTGCGGCGTTATAGACGCTGAAGCCATACTGGCTCTTGATGATGTCCTCTTCCGAGGGGTTCAAACTCGCCAGGCTCTCCTCCAGACTCATCATACGGTTGGCGATGTAGCACACCCAGGTCCAACCCGTATAGAGCGTGATCGGGAAGATGGACGGCCTGACGATGGTGCCGGACAAGGTGAAGTCGAGGTCGTTCCCCACCTGAATCATATACATGTCCTGGTTTTCCAACTCATTCAGGGTACCCTCCCAGTCGTTGTTCTCCAAGGCGGCGAAAGAGTGCTGCGACTTGATGATGGCGTTGGGCGACTGATTCCTGATCTCTTCTTGCACAAAGGGAAGCGTGTTCGCGTCGTAGGTGATATATGAGGAGAACCAGTTCCAGCCCTCATAGAGGTGAATCTGCTGCATGGTGTTCGTCGAGAGGTAGAAGTTCGCCCTGAGGTACCTGTTCGCTCCCGCGACGAAGCTGAACACGGTGTCGTTCGACACCACGTTGTTGCCCTCCGACCAGCTGTCGAACTCATAGCCGAAGCTCGGCACGGCGTGCAGCGTCACGGTGTCGCCTCTCATGTAATAGCCGGCACCCGTCACCTGGCCGCAGTTGACCGGGTTCACGGTGACGGTGATCTTGCTGAACAGGTCGTTGCCATACACCAGCTGGTAGGTGACGGGCTGTTTCGACGGGAGGGTATCTACCAGATGAAGTTTGTTCTCATGAGTCGGGGCGCCTTCGTCGAGCATGGTAGCCCAGGTGGTCCACACGTTGCTCAGCGGGATCTCCTGGCCGTCGTCGCGGTAACAGGCGATGATCTCCAGCTGTCCCTGCGCCGGGTCATCGACACAGACGTAGTTCCAGCCGGCAGAAGTCGGGGTCATCGTCAGCGTCACCTCGCCGTCCAGAACGAAGGGCGAGCCGTTGGTGGATGCCTGAACCACCTCGCTCACGGGACTGGTGCCACCGTGTGAGAAGTAGATCATGTCGGGCGTGTGAGTCAAGTCAGTCGTCTCGTTGACTAAGAAGTCGTTGATGCCGTCTTCCAAGTCGCCGTAGGCCCTCACCGCGTGGATCAGGTCATGAGAATGAAGCTCTGTCACCAGACTCAGCTTCGGGTTGCCGTAGCTGTTGTTGTGGATCACGTGCGGCGTGGAGCTAGTCACCCGTGCCAACAGCGTGCTGGTGAAGTACCATTCGGCGATGCCCGCGCCGTGGCTGGCGATGGTGCCGAACGGGATGTCGGTGAGACCCAGCGGACGAGGCTCGCCGTTCATGGCCGAGCCCACCATGTCGAACTGAATCAGAAGGCCGTTCTGGTTGTCGATGACCTGGGGCTGGGAGCTTTGCAGATAGACGTTCTTCGCGTCGCCAGCCCCCACGTTGCGGATCATCATGGCCAGCTCGGCGGGCTCTGTGGCCTCGATGGTGTCTTCGGTCAGCGGGTCGTCGCTGATGATGTTGCGCGAGATGAAGTAGTCCACATGGAGGTCGGGGCTGGGGTTCACCTGCAGCTTCACGGGGAACAGCGGGTAGGTCAGCACGTCGCCCGAGAACGGGTCGAGGAACGAGAACGAGCCGCCGAAGGCGTAATATTTACTCGTGTCGGGAGCCGCCTCGATGGTCGGGATCATCTCGAACATCACGGTGCCCTCGGTCTGGGCGTTGAGGCTGCCCGTGCCGTCCACGCCCGTGATCTCCGACAGCGACTTCACGTTCACCTGGAACAGGTCGGTGCGGTCCACGCCGTCCATGTCACGGATGACGATGTCCACGTCGATGTCCTGCATCGGGTCGGTGGTGTGGCCGTTGGCAATCTTCAGCGTGCCCTCGAAGGCCTCGCGCGTCATGGTCATCTTCTGCTTGAAGCTGACGCTGATCTTGGCGCAGACGTCGCTCTGGTGCTCCAGGAAGAGGTCGCTGCAATCCGAGAGCGTCGCGTAGTACATGGTGGCGAAATCATTGAACCCGTTGGCCACGGCATATCCACAAGCCGCCTCGGCCGGTTGCAGCAGCGTGCTGTCCCGTTGGACGAAATCGGAATCATACCCTTCGGGAAGGTCGGCCACCGTATAGATACCTTCATTCCAATATTGGACGCTGCGGTTCCATCTGTCCACAAAGCTCTGCACAACGGAAGCGTTCACGCTGGTAAACTCCGTCGATTCGATAAGCTGTTGCGTTGCCTGCTGCGAGACCAACCGGTCTTCCGGGTCAACAACAGCATAGAAGTTCTCCAAAAATTGCGCTGTGTTCTCTTCCTCCAGCCATTCCTCTTCCTGGAAGAGGTTGGTGTAAATGTCCAGAATAGCCTGATAGAAATTAGAGCATTGGTCAAGTTGTGCGACCAAGTTGGCTTCCCAGGTTGAATCACGATTACACAACATACAGCTGTTAATGGCATCTGAAATGGATTGGAGTCGTGATGCTTCCGACTCCATGTCTTGCAAGGAAGGTGGAGCCAAGACCGTACCGGAGCCATAACCCGAATATGACGGGACTGGAACAAGCCACGCAGTCAGTTTAGTATTTCCATCGACATTAAAAGTATATTCCGGGGACCACGAAACAATTTCATTGCCATCAACCCATCCGCAAAACCAATAACTTGGTTTTGATGTTAGGTTGACCTTACATGATTGACCAACATAATAAGCCGAAACCCCATTATTACTGAAATTAACCCCATTCACTGTTACTTTTGAAACTCCTTTTGGCAAATTGGCAGAAATCCTAACATAATAACAGACTACACTTTCATCAAAACAGGCAATATAGTGGGCATCTTCAGTCACCTCAAAAGAATATTCGGCCGATGCCGGCACCCCATTTTCATAAACAATCTCACCGTTCTTTTTCCAATGCAGGAAATGCTCGACTGGGGAAGCCTGCAACGTACATGTTTCACCATATTCGTAATAACCGTCCCCTCTCACAGTTTCAATTATACTGAAAGGGTTTTGATCAATGGTGATGTGGTATCTTTGAGGCATCGAGTCTATAAGTGCGCGTGCAGCCGTAACAGCTTCGTAAGCATCCACACGGCCTGCTCCATAACGATTGTTTTTCAATTGCTGGTTTTCACAAGGCACAGCGGTGGTTTCCAAAATCGAGTCAATCTTGACAGGAGTCAGATTGGGGTTGGCTTCAAGCATCAAAGCAATAATACCCGCGACACATGGAGTGGCCATTGATGTTCCCGATTTTTGGCAATACAATGAATTGTTATTATGAGCCAACGACCAAATACCAGTTCCTGGTGCCGAAACATCCGGACGAACAAGTCCTGAATTGTCTGGACTTCCAGGGAAATACAAATAATCCTTATAACCATCTATACTCATCCAAGTAGCAGGTCCAATAGAAGAATCGTAATTTAATTTATCATTCTTCTTCGTATTTCCAACACATATAACAGCACTCGCCCCTCCTATTGAGAATGATACTTGGTTGGGATTATGCCATGGCGGTGGACAATTACCAGGTGACCAAATATTATTTGGAATTGGAAATTCTCCTAATCTATCGCCGTCATTCCCAGCACACACACAAGCAACAATTCCTGCTTTTTTCACATTAACAAATGTTTCTCTGAATGAGGCGTTACCTCCGACACCAACAGATCCCAAAGAGAGATTCATCACATCAGCACCGTGAGCAAGAGCATACTCAACCGCGCGAATTAACATATCATCTGAAGGCCCTTGCGGAGTTTCTTCACTATGATTGTCACCAAATACCTTTAATGCCATAATTGTGGCTTCAGGTGCCACTCCTGCCTTATATGTGTCGCTACTGCTAGCCACAATACCCGCCACATGGCTACCATGCCCATTACCATCCATTGGGTTTTCATCATTATCATAAAAGTCCCAGCCGCAACCTGACCACATATTATTTGAAATGTCCCCATGTTCATAGTTCACGCCTGTATCAATAATAGCCACCACAACTCCTTCACCTTTATAGCCAAGGTTGGGGTCATTCCAAACTTCGTCGGCACGCACTTTGGAAACATGCCATTGGACTCCCTTTTCAGGCGGTGTGCTGCTATCGTTACCGCCTCTTTCTATCTCATCCAATTCCATCTCTTTATCCAGCGACACAAACCGCACATCATTCCTCATGGAAAGTTCATCAATACAGCTTGCCGTAGCCTCGCAGCAGACACCGTTGAAAATCCAGAAATGGTGAAGCACATTTACACCACCGCGTTTGGCTTGGGCGTCAAGATAGCGGGTCACCTCGGCTTGGCTGCTTTCCGAGAAACGCTTCAGTTCTTCCACCACATAGTCGCGGCGTTCGGCACGGGTCATCATGGCAGTGCTGCGTTCGAGGTAGGGATTGTCATATTGTTCCTTCATCTCCACGATGACACGGAAGGTCGCGCTGCCATCACGGCTGTCGCGCATCAACGTCTGCAACTCGGGGTCAATCTTCGAGAGATCGCCTATTTGTGCCTGCGAAGGACTGTCCGTGACGGTGTTTTCTAGCAGTTCCTGAGATTTAGGGATTAAATCCAACAAGTTCCCCGCCATACGGTTTAGTTGTAAATCAATCATTTTCCAACAAGGAGTGCAATCTTGCGACGTAGTGGTGACATTATCGACGCTGTTCCCCGCAGTCACTGTTCCCGCCCCAGACCATCCTGACCATCCAGGCCCTCCAGCCACTCCTACACTGGGAGAAGGCACGACAACACCTGATGAAGGTATTGACGGAGACGTGGTTGAATGCGGGAAATTAACGATAGGATTATCAGTTCCAGTATAATTACAATACACCCTGAATCCGATAGTGAACGTAAACTCCACCCATTTTTTCTCCTGATTGCAATAATACCCACTTATGGTGCGGCCGCTGCCCAGATGGCAATGATAGTCATTTAGACTAGTCCTGTCTCTCCGCGTCCTTGTGACAATACATGGAATGACAACAGACGTCTTCGCGTGAAGGGTGTCGATGAAGTCAAACATGGGGATGAAATCATATTCAGGGAACTCGGTGGGCATGGTCAGCTGCGTGTCGATCGCGTCAACCAGACCATGGTTGGTCACGGTCATGCTGAACTGTATCGTATCACCATACGCCAACGTGTCGATCTTGCTCGGACAGTCCACCGTGACCACTGGAACCGGCACGTTCACCTGGATGTCAGCCACCAACTCGAACTCATACTCGTCCACGATCTCGGTTGGCACCACCACCCACGAGTAGGTGATGGCCTGGAACTGGAGATAGACCTCCTGGCGGCTCTCGCGCGTGGAATGGCTGGCATCGACATAGATGATGCCGTCGTAGCTCTTGTGCGACTCGGCGTGGATGGAAAGGTAATAATAGCCCTCGGGAACGTTCTCCACGGCGAACAGCCCGTTCTCGTCGGTCATGCCCTCGGCCACCTTGTCCAACGAGTAATACGAGGTGAGACTGACGTTGGCTCCGGCCAGATGGGGGCCGTCGCCGTTGTTGGTGTTGTAGGTGTAGTCGTCGGTCACATCCACCACCAGCCTCGTCGTAGTGTCGGCGGTGATTTCAATTTGATAGGGTATCGAAAAGCCGTTGCCGTTGGAGCAGTTCACGGCAAAAGTGCCGCTGTACTGGTTAAGACCCACATTCGCATTGGGAGACAACAAGATGGAAAAGGCGCACGAGTCACCCGCCGGCAGCGACTCCAGGATATTATCACCCATCACCGACATCCAGCCCACGTTGGGCAGGCCGATGGTGATGGGACCTGTCTCGCCGTTGCCGTTGTTGGCGATCTGGAACGAGAGCACCTTCTGTGCGCCGCGACGTGCCGTAGTGACCACCGAGGAAGGATATACCTCAAGGGCTCCCCGGCGAGGACGGCAGTAATAATAGCAGGTGAGATTCATGCTCACCCCTTCATCGCTGGTCACATTGATGACCACTTCCTCATAGCTATCGCCCGTGCTCACCTCAGAGCCTGTGACCTCATAGTACAGCAACCCCGTCTCCAAAGGTCCAAGATCGGTGACGCCACCCATCTCCACTGAGCAACCCGAAGGCAGGCTCACCGTGTTGACCTGGATGCCGCTGATAGGAATGCGGCTGCGGTTACGGATCTCTATCGTGCCTGTTAAAGTCTCATCCTGATACGGCGTCCAGATGATGAAGTCGCCGCTGACACGTCCCATGCCCGGGATGTCGAAAGCATCATGCACCGTGGTGGAGTAATCTCCATAGAGGCACGAGCCCACCTGGTAATATCCCGACTCGGAATACCGAGGCACGTAGGTCACGCTGTAGTCGCCGTTGGCATCCGACACCGCAGGCAAGTTGAAACGGCCTCCCATCACCATGAGATAGACATTGACATTCATGTCAGGCACCGCCTGGCCCAGGATGTCCTCCACATGGCCGTGAATCTCGATATTGTCGTTGGCGGCGTACACCTCCCCCTCCACCTCGGTGGTGAAGACATAACGGTTGGCCACAGAACCCATGAAATAGACGGTGTCGGCGAAAGCCCCGGAAGCAATGCGGATAGCCGCGTTGTAATACAGCTGGGTCGGCTCGGGCGTGAAGGTGACGTGCAGCATACCGCCGCCTGTGACATCCCAGTTCGACGGGGTGACCTGGAAGAACTCAGCATCCTGACCCCAGGCATTGTCAAGGAAAGCATAGCTGATGTTTTCCGTGAGGGCGACACCCGACACGGAAATGGCCTTGGTGTTGCTCTGTCCCAACTCCACCTCACCGAAGTTGATCGTGCCGCGAGGCACCACCGTCATCATGGGGTCTAGCTGGCAGGTGAACGTCCTCACCTCGCTCTCCGCCTCGTCGCACTCGTTCTTCGCCACCACACACCAGTGATACACACCGCCATGCGACAGGTTGTTCACTCGATAAGTGAAAGAGTTGGTGTTCGACAGCACCGGTGTCTCAGGCCTGCCGCCGTCGCCCTCCCAGAAATAGAAGTCGTAGCTGCTGGCGTTCGCGACCGCGCTCCAGTAGAAGTCCATGTCGGTGCGCTTGACAATATAGTTGTTGGCCGGACTCATGTAGCCGAACGCGCCCAAAGGACGTATCGGGATGATGGTCAGATGCAAGGTCTCGATACTGTCGCATCCATAGACCGACTCATATTGTCTGACATAGTCACCGCTCGCCTCCAATGGCTCGTCATCCCAGTAAAACACACCGCAGGCCGTCTCGTAAAGGTCGATATGATACGGCGGATGCAAAGTAAGATGAAGGTCAACAATACTGTCGATTCCAATAGAACTCACCATCGTGTCGCGGTAAACCCCCGAGGCGGTATAGGTATGGCCATGCCAGGTGAAAGCATCGCAGCCGTCGGCCACGGTGTCGGTGACAGGCCATTGGAACACGGCCACCAGGTCGCGTGAGGCCGTCACGTTGAACGAATAATTGGCTTGCGATGAGACCATCGCGCCATTTTCAGCCCACCCGCTGAACAGGAAGCCCGGGTTGGCCGTGGCGCTCACGGCGCAGGGCTTCCCGTAGAAGAACGAGCCACCACCGCTCACCGTGCCCGCCACCGCGGCGTTGGGCGTGCAGGTGACGGTGTGCAGTGGACAGGTGAAGTCGAACACGTAGGGGTTCGACGGCATCCCATGCATGGCGTTCACTGTGAACGTGACAGTGGAAGCGGTAGCCTCCACGAACTCGTAGGCGTTCTCATGGTCATATAAACGGAAACTGATCGCGTCGTTTTCGTCGCCATACACGGTCATGAACACCAGATAGCGGTCCGGGGTCGCATAATAACGCAACACCTCGCTGCCACGGCATTCCTCGCCACAAAACGCGCCGATTTCATACGACTCATTTTGTATCTCGGCGCCGTTGAGCTGAATAACGCCCACCATGGTCATGTTGTTCGCATAGAGATGCGGGTCTGCATTCCAATGTTTGTTAACGGCCTTCTCCCCTGCTGGTTCGGAGGCAAGGACATTGACGACCAGGGTCAACATCCACAGGATAAAAAATGCTTTTTTCATTATAGTAGGTTTTTATTATTTCACGATCAGTTTAAATCCATGGCATTCACCCTCTTCCGAGGCGACCCTCACCAAATAGAGGCCTGGCACCATCGGGGCTTTCAGGGTGATGCTCGTGTCGTTCAGGGTCACGGTGTTCACCACCACGCCCAGGGCGTTGACCACCTCCACCCTTGTCGCATGGCGGGAGTTGGAAGGCAGGTCGATACGGATTGTCTCACCCGCCTTGACGGGGTTAGGCCAGATCTTAGTGGATGAGAGCCATTCACCGGTTTGGGCTGTCACGCTGTTGAAGCGCATTGTCACCGGACTCTTGACACCACCCATGACGGCGTCAGCCTCAAACACTGCCTCGTCGTCATTGGCGTAGGTCTTGTCTGTCACGGTGTCGTAGAGCTTCCAGCGCAAGGTGGCAGCCTTGTCACCGGCCACGGTCAGGAAGGTGACATATCGGTCGAGAGCCTTCACATAGTGGAGTTTCACGCTGCCACGGCATTCATCGCCGACAAAGGCGGCGAGCTCATACCGGCTATCGCGCAGTTCCTGGTTATCAAGCTCCACCACGGCCATCACGCTCATGTTGTAGGGATATGCGTTCATCGCGGGTACAAAGTGAGAGTCTTCGTGGGTGATGTTCTTTTTGAGCACGCCGTCTTTGGACTCGGTGACATACACAAAGTTCATGGTCTGGTTGTTCAGGGAGCGGTACATCAACCCGTCACCAGGAGTGAGAGTGTTGAGTCCGCCCGTCCAGCCCAGCTCGTCAGAATATTGCGAGAAAGCCTCTTGAGTCTTGACCACATCCCCTTCATGGGGTTGCAGATTCGCCAGGGCAGTGTTGATGTCGGCAGCGGCCGCGGAAGGATATCCTATCCAGTTCCAGCCAGGAGCCAGGGTAATAGGATGTTGTGCAGGATCAGCCATCATGCCATTGAAGACCACCGAACAAGGAGTATTGACGTTAATGAGATACATCGACTCGTTGTTCATGGAAGTCAGGGCGCCCATCCATTCACCCAAATCGTACATGACGAAGCCATTTTGTTGCGACTTTATCATGACGCCGTTATCGCCGAGGCCATCCTCCATCATTTCCAGTCCGTTGATGTCGTTGAGTTCCACAAACGTGGAGTACCACGTCCATCCCATGTTAAAGGCAGTGTATTGTTGAGGGTTAAAGTTCGCCACGAGTTCCCTATCGCCATTCACTGTGAAAAGATACGTGGGATCCGTGGAGACAACTTCTCCGTTCTCGGTCCAGTTGACGAAGGTGTAGCCATCGTTGGGTGTCGCCGTGAGCGTGCATTCGGTGCCCGCCCAATAGGTGCCGACACCGCTCACCGCGCCGCCCTCCGCCGGGTTGGGGGTGGCGTTGATGGTAAAGGAATAGTTCTGAGCGGAGCGAACCAAACGCACAGAGTGACCGTAGTAGCGGCGGTAGTAGCTGAGGCTGAGGTTGCTACCATCGAAGTACACGTAGTAGGCGTAGTTGCTACCGCTGTACGACGCCGACCAGTAGTCGCCGTACGAACCGACATAGCGGACCGAAGTCCCACGCCGGTAGCCGGCGGCAGGAAGGAAGACCGCTCCGTGCTGCTCCAAGGTTGCCCATTGGGAGGCAGTGATGATGTTGCTGCTGAAGCTCGCTTCTGATGTGTTGGTGCTGTTCAAGGTGTAGTAGTCCGAACTCCAGTCGTCGGGCAACAGAATCACTCCGTTGACACTGTTCACTGTCGCTTTTGCGTAACGGATGCCTGAAGAGGTGCTACGGGTGTTGAACAGGTAGTCCCATTCAGGCCAGGTCAGCGTCCGCCACAATCCCGCTTGGTTGCCACCGTTGCTGATGGCGTTGTATCCCCAGTCGGCCTGGCCGGTTTGGTCATATAAATTATAATCGTCGTTACCATAGGCATAGTAGTCGCTTTGGCTGTTGCTGGTACTCCAGGGATGATAACAGATGGCACCGTGGTTATATCCGCTCGTGCCCCAGCCAAACAAGTCACGGTCAACAGTCTTAGAGTCGCTTCCCTGGCCGTTGTCGCCCAAATAATCCCACTGATGATCGGCAAACTTCCAGTAAGCCCCGGTGTTGTTCTCATCGCCATTACCTGCACTGCCGATGTACTGCAAGTTACCTTGCGAGAAGCAAACCTGGACGTTATCGCTCACGGAGAACACCCCAGGCAGACTGCCCTCATTATAATTGTACAACTGCAACACTTCCTCTGGGGAAAGGGAACGGTTATAAATTCTCACCTCATCGATGACTCCCAAGAAAGGATAGGCCCAGACAGAAGGCACCCCTGAGTAATAATGCATGCCTATTGTCAGCGGCTCTGAATTACTATAGGAGAAGGGGTGTGTCAACGTTGCTTCAGCTTCCAAGATACCATCGACGTAGAAACGCGCCTGGTTTCCTTCAACCGTTCCAGTAATCATGTGCCATTGGTTCACTTCGAGATCTTGCTCATAATAAGCAGCATTTTGTCCACTATAATCATTTTGAGCATAAATTCCTTGAATACGAAGACTATAAGCACCGTTATTGATGTCACGTCCTTTGTTAATCACGAAGCCCGAACCATAGTTGTCGGCATCAGTATAGACCCATGCGCTCAATGTAAAGTTGCTGATATGAAGGATTTCGGCATCAGGAACAGAGATGTAATTGAATTCTTGGCCAGGGAAACGATAGGCACCGTTGGGATTGCCATGTCGGTCAGTCGCTGGCACCACGTTGCCATTAATAGCGCCATGATTTCCATTGCCGCTATAGTCATTGACATCGCCGTCAAAAGGATAATAGGCGACAAGGTTTTCATCGAAAAGGAAAGGACTCTTTTCTTTGAAGTTCGCCACCAGTTCCCTGTCGCTTGTCACGGTGAAAAGATACGTGGGATCCGTGGAGACAACTTCTCCGTTCTCGGTCCAGTTGACGAAGGTGTAGCCATCGTTGGGTGTCGCCGTGAGCGTACAATTATCGCCTGCTATAAAGTTTCCGAATCCGCTCACCGTGCCGCCCTCAGCGGGAGTTGGAGAAGCTGTAATATTAAATGAATTGAGCGATCCAGCACCAAACCTTTCAACATCCACGCTATGATTATAAGCAATCTCCTCGGGTGTAAGGGTTCGGTTGTACATACGGATACAATAGATGCTGTCGTTCCAACTTCTCTGTGAAGAAAAGCTATTGCCGAACACCACCAAAAGATTTGAATTAACACCATTGGAAACGGTATTGTCATTGGTCCTCCATATTCCATCGAGGAAAGAACCATTATTCAAGGTATAAGAAACAGTGGCAATTTGGTCATCAACCACAGAGACAGGCAACCGTCCTAAAGTCTGCATTCTTGACCATCCTTGGTCATTTTGGACATTCATTCCGTCGGCATCGCTATGCCATCCAATAATTCCCCGATATTCAGGTGAGGTTCTGTCACAATCGATGTAGGTGACAATTTCAATGGTGATGTCATTGTTCAGCGAGTTGAAGTATTGCCATGTTTTTCCGGTATTCAGATAACCTTCATTTCCTAAGCCCATGAAATGGTTATCCTCCCAAGTGTATAAATTGTAGTTGGTAACAGCAACATCATAGTTTCCAACCAAATCCTCCCAAACGTCGGTATTGGATGAATGGCCGCTTCTCACGTTACGGATGCCGTCAAGATACAAAATCAAGCCATCAGAGATGTAGTCAATGGTAAACGGCTCGTACAGTTCGAAATTCGCCACTAAAGTTCTATCGCCTGTCACTGTGAAAAGATACGTGGGATCCGTGGAGACCACCTCGCCGTTCTCGGTCCAGTTGACGAAGGTGTAGCCCGCCGAGGCCGTCGCCGTGAGCGTGCATTCGGTGCCCTCTGCATAGGCGCCGGCACCGCTCACCGCGCCGCCCTCCGCTGGGTTGGGGGTGGCGTTGATGGTAAAGGAATAGTTCTGGGCAGGGCGAACCAAACGCACAGAGCGACCGGAGAGGCGGCTGCTGTAGCTGCCGGCGTTGAGGTCGCTACCATAGAAGAACACGTTGCAGGCGTTGTAGCTATTGAGGCACGACGCCGACCAGTAGTAGCCGTAGGAACCGACATCGCCGACCGAAGTCCCACCCCGGCTGCCAGCGGCAGGCAGGAAGACGCAGCCCGCTGCCTCATACTCACCCCATCCCTCTGACGTAAGGTCAGACGAAACCGCTGAACCCGCATAATTGTCAGGATAGACAACCACACCCAACACACCCTCAACTCGCTTGCCCAAGGTGTAACGAGGGCCGCCATTCACCATCGTGCGGGTGTTGAACACGTAGTCCCATTCATCACGGGTCAGCGTGCGCCATCCGCTGTTCTCTTGGTTGCCACCGTTGCTGATGGCGTTGGATCCCCAATCGGCATTGGCATAGGCTCCCGTCAGGTCGTATTCATAGTTAGAGCCGTCAGTGGGTCCGTAACCATAACCTGTACTCCAGTCATCAACATAATCTGTACTCCAAGGTTGGTAATAAACATTGCCGTTGTTCCAGCCGCTTGTGCCCCAGCCGAACAAGTCAATCCAGCCGTTGTAATTCTGTGAGATATTGCTATTATCACTTTGTGGAACTGTTCCACCCGGATCATCCCATTCCCATCCTGGAGTTTGCGTTCCCACATAATCCCATTGGCTCTCCGCAAATCGCCATGTGTTGGCACTCGCCTTATACTGTAAATTGCCTTGCGAGAAGCATACAGTTGTGTTCTCACCCACTGAGAAGACACCGTTGAGGACACCATCGGTGACGTTGGTTCCAGTACTGACGAAGTTCGCTACCAGTGTTCTATTGCTTGTCACGGTGAAGCTATAGGTAGCTCCCATAGAGACCACCTCACCGTTTTCGGTCCAGTTGACGAAGGTGTAGCCCGTCAAGGCCGTCGCCGTGAGTGTGCATTCGGTGCCCGCTGCGTAAGTACCGGCACCGCTCACCGTGCCGCCCTCCTCAGGATTGGGCACGGCGGTAATGACAATGCTATCACCCGTGTTGCCACCATTAGACAATGTGGTGAAACTCATCTCAGCCCCTTGATAAACCTCCTCTTGATCAGTTACAATATAGGGTACATAATAATACGGAACGCCTTCTTCGAGTCCCGTAACCGTAGCTGTAAACTCACCCGTTCCACCACCCATGGCATCTACCGACAGCACAGAGGGATCTTCATAATAGACTTGGGGCGAAGTGCTGTAGAAAAAGCCACGCATCCAAATCGAACTCGAGGCTACGCCTTCCACGCTGGCTCTTAACACTGCCGAGTTTGTGGCAATATCTTCCTCGTTAACAGGATAGGTAGTAATGATGGGTATCCCAGATAAAGTACTAAAATTCAACTCATTACCATAACCCGCCATCCCATAGTTATTCTTGGCGTAGGAACGAACATAATACTGGCGGCCGATCTCCAACCCCTGCAAATTGCAGGTGAACGCACCGATACCTGTACCTTCGGCAGGTACGCAATAGTCATTTATCGTCGGATTGGGTGAAGCACTATAGCAAATGCCTCGCTCAACAATACCCTCGTTGCCTTCGTTAATCAACGCACCTGTCACCACAGCCTCGGTACTTGAAAGAACCTCGAATGAGTTGGTGATAAGGCCTGGCAAAACAATGTCATCGCTGAACTCAGCAACAATCTCAAGACCAAAAGTTTCATAAAGATTAAGAGCAGCCGCAGTGCATACCACGAACGTACCGAAATTAACCAGCGACAATGTTTTTTCCAACACCTTCTCTATCTTCGCTTGTTGCACTATCAACTGAAATGTATGCGTCGTGATGAAATCCTCGAATTTTTCAATAATCTTTGCAGCAATCACTTTAAAACCTTCATCCCCTTGATTCCAGTTGTTGGCGAACAGAAGAAGGAATTCCTCATCCATAAACAAGTCCATAAAATACTCCATGATGCCTTCCGTGGACACCCAACAATTGATGCTGCCCAAAACAAAATATACAGCATTTACTATAGCAGTCCTCTGGCTATCCCATGGAGACAAGAACACCAGGACATTGTCATCCACGCCAATGTCAATACGTATGTTTTCAAGTTCAGCCATATCCCAAGTCGCGTCGTCAAAACCAAAGCCCTCCTCAGTAATCAAACGTTTCAAGTCCCCAAAATAGGACTTCAAACCCGACCATGTTACAAAAGTGCCCATGAATTTTCCAACGTTCATCGGAGGGACAAAATAACGAGTCCTATCACCTCCTATATACAAGAATCCATTTTCATCAGCATAGCCATTTAAGATACCAATATAAATGCCGTTGTCGCTATAAGCAGTCATGTTAAGCGACCAAGTGTCACTCAAGACATTGTAATTGGCACTTTCTAAATCAATTCTGATACCACTGTAACGAGAAATAGGCAGAAAGGGCGGATTAAGTCTGATGTTACCGTCCCTGCCCAACTCTATCTTTCCAACAATGGGAACGGTGTCAGTGCCACCATGATCTCTGATCCCTTCAGGAAACAGTTCCTCCATGAAGAAATTGCTTACTGCAAGCATTGCGGTGCCTAGTTCATCCATGTTCAAATAGCCGTATTGCGAAACAACTGTCTCAATGGCACTCTCAAGGTCTTTCACACAGTCCAACGAATAGAGCACTTCTTTAATGGAGTTGAAGGTCTCGTCCTTGCTTTGCATAAGGCCATAAGGCAAGGTTTGAAGTGCCAAAGCGATAGCCGTTTCTTTGGCATTCAATTCAACGGAATTCAAAACAGCACCTCTTCTACTACCAAGCCCCTCGTAATCGACAGAAACGACAGAGGTATAAATAACTTCTCCAGTCAGCAGATCCTCAGCCATCAGCATGTTGCCAAACTTAATCTCAAAATTGCCCTCCTCGTCAGGCACCACTTCTTCGCTGAAGTTGGTAACCACGATGTTCGAGGCATCCATGCCCACTGGAATTTCCACAGTTCCTTCCATCACAGGTGTTGACTCAGGAAAAGTAAAACTCAGCGTATCGGTACTTGTTGAGAGATAGAGATACCCTTGTCCCGGCTCCAGCGTATCGAGACTGCCCGTCCATCCCCCTTGCAACGTATCATAACTGGAGAAGTTCTCTTGTCCCTTTACAAGGTCAAATTGATTCGGTTGAATACCCGAAAGTGCCTCTTTGAGAGGCATTGGAGTGTTTACAGGATAACCTATCCAATTCCATCCCGGCTTTAGCTCTACAGGATGAGCGGCTGGATCAGACAGAGAGCCAGAGAAGGTCAATGGCATGTCGTGGTTCACCAGAACCAGATACATCTGCGAGTTGTCGAGCGATGACAACGTGCCAGCCCATTCCTCAGCGCCATAGCTAATAAAATAGTCCTGCGACTTGATCACCGCTGTCTCGCTTTCCGATGCAATGGCGTTCATCATCTCCACAAGTGATTGGGGACGGTAATCCACAAAACTGGAGATCCAGTTCCAACCGGTAGTGAGGTGTATTTCCTGAACCGCATCCAATGAAGCGGAGAAGTTAGCCACCAATTCCCTGTCGCCTGTCACGGTGAAAAGATACGTGGGATCAGTGGAGACCACCTCGCCGTTCTCGGTCCAGTTGACGAAGGTGTAGCCCGCCGAGGCCGTCGCCGTGAGCGTGCATTCGGCGCCCTCTGCGTAGGCGCCGGCACCGCTCACCGCGCCGCCCTCCGCCGGGTTGGGGGTGGCGTTGATGGTAAAGGAATAGTTCTGAGCGGAGCGAACCAAACGAACCGAATAACCGTTGAAGCGGTAGAGGTCGTAGCCGGTGCCAAGGTTGCTGTCGTCGAAGCCCACGAGCCACGCGTAGCCGGAACCGCTGCACGAAGCCGACCAGTAGTAGCCGAGGGAACCGACGTTGCCGACCGAAGTCCCGTAACGGCCGCCGGCGGCAGGCAGGAAGACGCAGCCAGCAGCCTCATACTCAGCCCATCCCTCTGCCGTAAGGTCAGACGAAACCGCTGAACCCGCATAATTGTCAGGATAGACAATCACGCCCAACACGCCCTCAACTCGCCTGCCCAAGGTGTAGCGAGGGCCACCATTCACCATCGTACGGGTGTTGAACACGTAGTCCCATTCGGGCTGCGTCAGCGTGCGCCAGCCGCTGTTCTCCTGATTGCCGCCATTGATGATGGCGTTGGATCCCCAGTCGGCATTGGCATAGGCTCCCGTCAGGTCGTATTCATAGTTAGAGCCGTCAGTGGGTCCGTAACCATAACCTGTAGTCCAGTCATCAACATAATCTGTACTCCAAGGTTGGTAATAAACATTGCCGTTGTTCCAGCCGCTCGTGCCCCAGCCGAACAAGTCACGGTCAACAGTCTTCGAATCACTTCCCTGGCCGTTGTTTCCTAAAGATTCCCACTGGTGTTCAGCGAACTTCCAGTAAGCCCCGTTGTTGTTCTCGTCGCCGTTTCCTGCACTGCCGATATATTGTAAGTTGCCTTGCGAAAAATAGACTTGCTGGCTGTCACTAACGGAGAACAAACCATTAAGTGTACCATGGCTGATTATATTAGGATTCTCATAATTATAATTCTTTTTAAAACTGATGTTGTCAATATAAAACTCAGAAGTAGCCGCATCATAAGGCGGGAAAAAGTCCATGGCGCCAAGGGTACGGCCCACAGTACTATTACCGAAGCTGTCCAAACTCCATTTCCATTCGCAAACGAGCACTTCTTCTTGACCAGGAGCAGTGTAGTAGTAACGAGCGACATCGGTATCAGTATCCACATTCAGGCGGAAATGCATCCATGCGTCATACACGCAAGCCACATCGGCGGTAGCGTTACTGCCGGCGTGAACAGTGCCGTGACCAGGAGCGGCAGTGGAGTTCTGACCATCGTTGGTAAGATGGAGGTAGCACTGCATAGCCCAGGTGCTGTTGGAGCCAGCAAAGTGGTGAAGAATGTTGAAATAGCCATTCTTGCCTTCGGGAACAAGGATATCGAACTCGATGTCGTATTTGCCATTCTCTTCATTGCCAAGGAGAAGAACTTGATCATTACCATAAACGAAATGACCACAGCTACCATCGCCAATATTTGCCACAACACCATCTTCGCCACCTCCAGGAGCATTAGACCAAGTGGTCCACCAATTATGACCGTGTGTGATAGCTTCATAAGTGATTTTGTTACCAACAATGTATTCATCAAAAGGTTCAAAAAGCAGTATTTCGAGATTTTCTTCTATTGTTGAAAAATGCGCCACCAGTTCCCTGTCGCCTGTCACGGTGAAGCTATAGGTAGCCTCCGTGGAGACCTCCTCGCCGTTCTCGGTCCAGTTGACGAAGGTGTAGCCCGCCGAGGCCGTCGCCGTGAGCGCACATTCGGCGCCCTCTGCGTAGGCGCCGGCACCGCTCACCGCACCGCCCTCCGCTGGGTTGGGGGTGGCGTTGATGGTAAAGGAATAGTTCTGAGCGGAGCGAACCAAACGAACCGATTGACCGTAATTGCGGGTGTGGTCGATGGTGATGAGGTCGCTGTCGTCGAAGTTCACGCTCCACGCATTGTCGGCATCGCCGTACGACGCCGACCAGTAGTTGCCGTAGGAACCGACATTGCTGACCGAAGTCCCGTTCCGGCGACCGGCGGCAGGCAGGAAGGCGCAGCCCGCAGCCTCATACTCAGCCCATCCCTCTGACGTAAGGTCAGACGAAACCGCTGAACCCGCATAATTGTCAGGATAGACAACCACGCCCAACACGCCCTCAACTC
>JAEEGF010912060.1_pt1 | contig 18591 bp, 17 predicted proteins | sample 9134171 | NCBI WGS metagenome assembly JAEEGF01 (sample SAMN16246542, study PRJNA631951) | gut metagenome | biome: gut microbiome; feature: rumen; material: AP-attached | host: Bos | place: Iran: Karaj | collected 2018-10
CTTCCTGTTTAATTTGGAACTGATATGTTCCGTCAACGATAGTATTGCCCAATTCATTCCCTATAGCCTCAATAAAACCTTCTTTATTGAGGCCAGAATTTCTCCTTTCTGCCTGTGTGGTACAGGCATAAAGTGCTTTTGGCGAGAATGATTGGCTATACATATTATTATTTCCTGAAATCAGCTTTGGTCTTCCCTTTTAGCTTTTGACTTTGAGACATAATGTATTCACGAAACTCATTAGCCATAATATTGTCATGTTCCCCTTTATATTGAGAAACTATCATAGGGATTGTCGTTTAATGTTTTCAATTTGAGTTGTTCGAGAGCTATCCCTGTTTGCTTTCGTGTCCAACTCGTCATTTTTATATCATTTGTACGCTTAGCCCAGGCTTCAACACCCGGATTTCGCTTATGCTTTCCATTCCAACCTAGGAGTCTTCTTGCAAGAGCCCCGATCCCCTCTGTTTGAGTCACCCTGTCAGGCCGCCTTGGCCTGCGCTTGCTTCTCCAGTCGATCTGCCAGCAACACCGCATTCGCCGTGTGGATCCCGAAGAAGATGTACAGGATTTCCGTCATTCTCATCCTCGCCTTGATCCTCCGCATCGCGTAGTGTTCCTTCTGCGTTCCGAAAGAGCCTTCCATCGTTGTGGCCCTCACTCTGGCCAGATCCTCTCGCACAAAGTCCTTCTCCCGAATTGACCGGCTCCACACCAGACTATCCGGGTGCTCAGCTCGGATGGCCAGCAACTCCCGTTCAAAGTCCTTCTTACGGATTTCGAACGAGGATTTGACGTGGAGGTTGTTGGAGGAAATGGTGTATTGCGTGACTAAATATCTCTTGTCACCAACTCCCCCATCGTCTTCCTAACATCATGCATCGCTGATGGCCGGCTTTCCGGGGCGGGATAGCCCACATTGATCATAGCCACGAGGTCGTAAGCTTCAGCTCCAGGAAGGATGTCGTGCAAAAGGGCTGGGTCGAAGGAGCCGACCCAGAGGGTGGCCAGGCCTTCGTTTTCTGCTGCCAGCATCAGATGGGTGGCAACGATAGCGGCATCTACTTCTGCGCCGTTCTTTCCATCGTAGCGCCGTACCCACGCGTCAGCGGGGCGGCAGCCCACCACCAGAATCAGCGGCGCACCATAGTTTGACCGCGTAACGCCTTTGATGGCCTCCAGCGTCTCAGGCCGGGAGATCGCCCAAATGTGGATGGGCTGCTTGTTTACTGCCGTCGGGGCAATCCGACCGGCTTCCAGGATTCGGTCCAACTTCTCAGGCTCGACACCTTTCGCGGCGAAGGCGCGGCAGGAGTATCTTCGATTCAGAATGTCATTAAATTCCATATTCTTAGCTATGCGTTATTTCGTGGTGCGGAAGACAATGTTCCGGAGGCGTTGTCTGTCTGTGCGATTGAAGACTATGGCATAAGCAGCGGCAAGGAGAATGGCTTCCAGGATAACGCAGTAGAGGATGATTCGGGGCCAGGAGTCCGTGGCGTTAATGTTCAGGAGGAGTGCGCCGACGACCAGGCCGGAGGACAAGAGGGTCATTCCGAAGAAAGGCAAGTATACTTCGCGGGCGAAGCGGCGAAGGGGGAAGCCGAAGCGTTTTGTGGCGAGCCACACGGTGAGGCTGTGGTTAAGGGCTTCGAGAAATGTCATGGCGATAAAGACTGTCCAGAACGGGAGTCCTTCGCGCAGCATGAAGACGGATAGCGGAATGATGAGTACCATTGTGCAGATCTCGATGAGTTGATAGTCCCGCATCTGTCCGATGGACACGAAAAACTGATTGACCAGTTCATGCAGAGAGCGCAACAGATGATATCCGCTGAGTGCATAGAGGAAAACGACAACATGTTCTGGCACCTGCACCAGCCAGAGCTGCAGGATCTGCCGTGCAAAGATCAGGACTGGGACAGCCAGAAACAGATAGCATAGGAATGCCGTCTTCGCATTGTAGGCCAGCAGTTGATGGAAACGTTCCTTGTCTTCCTGCGCAGCCGAGGCATTGGTCTGGGGCTTAAATGCAACATTGACATCTGCCACCAGCGATTTGATGCCGCCCATCACAGAATAGGACAACGATCGAGCGGCATTGACCACCACCCCGCCAAACTGGTTCAAGATGTAGTTCACGCCTTCGTGCGTGATCTGCAACCCGGTATTGCCCAGAAAGTTCCATCCGGCAAAAGATCGCATCTCCCGCATCAGAGGCTTGTCATAGACGCGCCGCAACTTTGCTTCCGGGAAATGACGCTTACAAAAAAGTATGGCAAGAATGCGCATCAGGCACGTCACGACCAACAACAAGACGGCATAATTCACCAGCAGTGAGAAAGGGCCGCGCCCAATCAGGAAAATGATGCCCAGCTTCAAGGCGTGCTCCAGCATCGATAGCCACGCATACACATCCAGCCGTTCGTTCGAGATGATGAGCGCGTCGTATGGCAGCGTGACCATCGACAAAAGCGTCGATACAATGGTCAGCTGGTAAACAGCCGCAGCGGCCGGGAACTTCGACGCAGGAATGTTCAAATGCAAAAAGGCAATGAGCCCTACCGTCTCCGCCAGCACCAGCAGAACCCCTGCCAGAATAAGCTGCACCTGTATCCCCGTTATAAACACGCGGTTCACCCGTCCAGCGTCGCCCAGCCCACGCCCGTAATTCAAGAAGCGTTGGATGGCATTAGTAAACATCGTGCGCAACGAGCCGAACAAAAGCACCACGCCCGCTACAATGCTATAAATGCCGTAATCCTCAATCCCCAGTTTCTCCAGCAGCACCCGAGACGCATACAACCCTATCAGCAGTATGATGAAGCTGCGAATAAAGAGAAAAATGGTGTTCTTCAAAATCCGCATGAATCTTATCTCCCGCGCCTACACCTAAGAAAGAAACGCCGCATCCGCGATGCACATTTAAATAGCGCCTGTCCCCATGTCTTCTTCGCAAAGAACGACGTACAACCCAACAACAAGCGCTCTTTCCAGCAATTGCCCTTAGCCAAGGCTTCTTGGAACATAGTGACGGCACGATCAAGAGCGGGTGTGCTGGGGCCATGTATGAGCCAGGTACAGAGTCTTTTAAGGAAGAACCTGGCCTCTCTGCATTCCTCCCCTTCCGTGAATTGACTGGCTATCGCCTCGTACACGATACCATGGTAATACCTCGCTTCTTCCTGGCTGGTTCCGGTCGTAATGGAACCGGGCCGCCTATAATGCAGATAAGTTACCGTCGGAACTATATAGAGGTGACTAAGATACTTCAACACCTGATGTGTCCAGGGATTGTCCTCATACAACACGCCCTCCATAAACCGCAACTGATGCTCCTGCAGAAACTGCCGCTTGATCAACTTGTTCCAAGCAGTCACATAAAAGCCCTTCCTCTCAAAGAAATACGACCTGACAGCCTCCCTGCCGCAGAATTCCGCTTCAGGCAAATCTGTCCGACTCATCATCGTCGCAGGAAGAGGATACCCATCCGACAGCCGTTCATAGTTTCCCACCACCATCTCAATGCTCGCGTCACGCAGCACAGGCACCACCAGCGTCTCGATGCAATCGTCCGTCAAAGCATCATCGCTGTCCAGATAGAGAAAGTAGTCTCCCGTTGCCGATTCCGTTCCAGTGTTACGTGCTGCGGACAAACCCCTGTTATGCTCGTGATGCAGGACAGAGAACCGGATCGGACCCGTGTACGCTGCTATCAGTCTCTCGCATTTCTCGATACTGTCATCAGGAGACGCATCATCCACAAGGAGGCATTCAATCTCGATATACGACTGCCGCATGACAGACTGAAGACAGCGCTCGATGTAGGACGAGACGTTATATACGGGAATTATGATGGAGATGAGCATCGGGTTTTAAATGCAGCTCGGACTGCCTTCATCTTACCGATGAGAGGGGGCTTTATTCAGAAGCTTATAAAAAAGGGGACGCTTACACCTCTCCCCGAGGTAGTTCATCACCACAGAGACAAGATAGATGATCCCGTATTCCAACACTGTGCCTCTCAGCCCGTATAGTTTTCTGTATAAAGTTTCCATCGCTTTTCTTTAGAGTGTCATTCGTGTTCCAAATCAACCATTAACCGTCATCACCCCTTCCTCCACATGCTCCACAAACGGTCCCTCTTTGCATTCAAAGATAACACTCCCTGACTTTAACGACTCCAGCTTATGCCACACATTCTTAGGGATGTCAACCCCATAGTTGCCACTCTCTTGACTCAACACCACATCTTCTATGACAGAGCCATCATCATTGTGAGTAGTCACCCTAACCTTGCCTCGCAGGATAACGAAAGACTCATCCTTCGTCGGGTGCCGATGGATGGGTACCTGCGTCCCCGGCTCCACTGCATTCAAGAACCGATGACACTTGTCTTCCAGCGACTGGTAGAAGCCCTATGCTGAGATCACACCCAATAAGGCCGATTACAAAGCCAGTATATCTTCCTCCCCCGTGGGTTCATAAGGCCCGTCTTTGACTTCCATTATGACAGTGCCGGATTCCAGGGCGCGGACGGTGTGCCATTGGCCGATGGGGATGTTCAGGGCGACTACCGGGCCGCCGGGCGAGAGTTCGATATAAAACTCCTCCACCAGACTCCCATCTCCGAAGACTTCCTATGCCGATGAATAGTCACCACACTCCCCGCCTCAACATCATTCAGGGCCGCCAAACTCACACAGCATCCTCTAGTCCCCGCTACAACAGTCACAGGGCCTATTCCCCACCGTAAAAGGGCCTGATTGCCCCACACCTTTCCCACTTCCCAGTAGGGATTGGCCGATAGCAGAGCCAGTCACCACCGACTCCTCTACAAAGTTAATAAATCCGGCCGACAAAACAATCCCCAGGACTAACAAGATGATAATCATGGCCGATTCCCATTCCCATACAAAAAAGCCCAGCCGAAGCCGGGCAGGATTCAAATAAGTCCATTAATAATTCAGGCCGATAAACTCAGCATTTCCTTCCCATCCTCCCACCTCCAACAACATCGAGCCACTCGCTCCGGCTTAAGGTCACCCGCATTCATCAACTTTTTGTTGTGCTTCCACCAGAAGCGCATGTTGCGTTCCTCCGGGATGAACTTGGAGGGTTTGCGGTGATTGGTTTCCAGGAAGTCGATGGCTTCTTGCCATTTGGCGAGCCAGAGTTCGGATTGGGTCATAAGTATCTATTTCACTACAGTAGAAGAAGATGTATCAACTAAGAGGATAGCAAGATTAATTATAGTTCGGTAACCGTTTTATCATATCTGTTAATAAGTTCTTTATATGCCATCTCAAGCAGATTGGGCGGATCAAGACTTAGTAGTTCGTCTTTGCCATAACCATCTGTTTCCAGCAATTCAATCAGGGTGTTGCGAGTATGGATGATAAATGGATGAGTGACGCACTCAGGTTCATGGTCTACCCCCATATCTGAAAAAGCCAAACAGTAGAAAGAGCATGGTGCATAATTCAATAGCGCCGTTCTGTAACGCATGTCTTTGATGATGACCTTGTCTTGGGCAACTGGGGAATGGACATATTCTGTCACATTAAAATTGTACCTCAACAATGCCTTTTCAAGATTGTCAAAGACATGATCATATTCGTCCCCATGCGCCTCGCCGGATAAGGGAATGTGATTGTTATTCCCATTTTCCTCAATGTTCAGGTGAACATATGGGTATCCCTCGTGTGGCAAGTCCAGCCGTAACAAAACCGGTGAATCATCTTCTCTAGTCAGGTAGAGTTTTACCCGCGTTGTGTTTTCCGCCGAGCCTCTCTGCAGGGCCACTTCGCCGCCTTCTAGAGGATTATTCTCAACAACCGTATTATACACATATACATTGGCATAATTTGCAAGCATGTATGCCGATAGCTTCTCCAGTACCTCCTTTTCTTTCTCCTCACAACCAGGGAACGTCATAATATCTGCCAAACAACACCAAAATGCAAGGAATCCACATTGGTAGAGCAAGCTCATTAGGATTGCTTTAGCAGTATCCGCCATAGTTGAGGTATATCCGCCATGATGAAGCGCCTGCATTTCTAGACCAATAATCCGGTCCCGCACTAGCGAGAATCGTTCACGATCAAAAAAACACGGCCCATACTTGTCATTCCAGTTAAAAGAGCCATCCTCATATGCTCGATTGAAAAAGTAATTTGTGAGCTCTGTATTGATGAATACAAATGATGCGAGAAGCCAATCCACTAAAGCCACATATGGCATTTGGATATTATCCACCTTAAACGCATAGAATTGAGGCTGAAGGGCAGACAAATGGAGACTGGCGTCCAAATTTGGAATCTGCTGAGACCGTTTCGACACATATTCAAGACCTTCATAACGTGGTGTAGTGATCTGGAAATAAGAACCAATCTGACCGGAGTCACATAAGTCTTGAAGCTGCTGAAGGTTCTGGACTTCCTGCGGCATTGCACAATCCACCCACTGAGCGTTCTTCATTGAAAACTCATCATCCAGCATACACTTAACCATCTTGGCGAATAGCTGAATCTGCGCTGCGTCTATATCCTCAGTAAAGTGAAAGTGGAATGGCATAGTTCTTTATATTTTGGGCATGCATTAGGACCTCTTTAACTTATATCTTCATGCCAAATCCCTATGAGCGTTACCTTTTTTCTTAAACGGAGAACCGCTCATTATAGCACGCCTCTTAACTATAATAGTGTAACCCCAATCAATAACCTTTCCTCTATAACCCGCCAGCTTTAAAATGAGCATAGCACTAAGCATAATCAACCGCTGCGAAACCATGAATACCATATCCTCTTGTGAGAGAAACTCCAGGTCTTTGTTCTTAGGTACACCACCATGTAAAAAGGAATTCCTACATGAGATGCAAAACTTTTCCTCGTCGGTTAGTTGTATTCCAACCTTTTCAAAACAAGATTCTAGTTTTACAGCATTGGGCTGAATATTTACTGCTCCCACCTTGGATTCTATTTTATTATACTCCTCTTTAGGAATACGAGGTTTAATCTTTTTCAGGACTTTAGATAGTTCATACTTCAACTGAGATGCAACTTCTTTATTACTTATGATGGCAGCGGCCGCTCCCTTTTCATTTAAATTATTAGCGATTGACTCTAACGCAACGGCAGCGATAGCGCCACGACTGATTCCATCAATTGAAGATGCGTCAATTAATAGTCTAAAAGCTCTTAGATAATCATCATTATCAGTTAAAAGATGTAACAACTTCCCATATTGTTCTGTCGTTAACTCCAGCCTTTTCCTATCAATATCCTCATAATGGACTTCGTCTAATATCGGATAACTGTGCTTCAGGGACTTGCTAGTATTAACATAGCGAATAACTAGGGGAACCTTGCTTTGAGGAGGATCCCCAGTGTATTTTGAAAGAAAATATGCACGCTCTCCGAAATAATACCCGCTGAGTAGGCCGATTGAAGTAAGTACCGCCTTAATTATCTTCTCAAATGCCTGATATGACATCGCTTTCTGGCATCGGAAAACACAATAAGCGTCATCTCCGGGGATTGTTTCTTCAAAACTAACAAGAATCTCATTTTGAGAAGACTCCTTTACAACAAAAGCATTTCGCCAAGAGGAGTGCTGGTTCTTATTAGTCGTTAGCTCATAATGTAGGCTCAAATCAGTAAATCTAAAATCCTTTTTGCTATATCTATAATATGCACAATGCTGGGAATAATCCCATTTTGAAGGATCTAACTCTGTCGTGAAAGATATATAAATCACCTCTACATTATGGGGAGCCTTAAGAGACATACTAATGCTACGCGCATCAAAGTTCATTAGGATGATATCTATTGTTCCCTGCGCGCACAACACTGCTGGACGAGAAAAGAAATACTCTGGATTAAAATCATCTTCTTCATCGACTGTAAACATCAAGACAAAATTATCCTCTTTGTTCTTTTTAAACTTTGCCTTATAATACTTTGTTGGGACATCAATCGCAAGGACATAGTCTTGTTCTCCTTTCTCAAATCCATTGATAAAGGTCATCATATAATTGTCTTGCTCAAAAATCGTATCCATCGCGGTATTTACAGTGCTTTTGCAGCTTGAATGAGTGCCATATTTTGTCGAAGATCATCTTCTACTTTTAAAAGCAAAAGAATAAACAGCAGCAATACTCGATAATAATCATTCGCGGTAGCCTCATCTGACACGCCGTGCAAGAATCTATTTCGGAGGCTCTCCGCATCAGAAAACTGTCTGTCATTCAAATAGTAACTAAAATAATCCCTCTCAGGTTTACTTAGTAAGTGATTATCCTCGGTAGCCCAACCCTTTTCTAAGAGATTAAGCATGAAGGCCCGTTGTTCGGGAGGACGTCTCCAGAATGAACACACTCCATTATGGTAGAGAGCATAAAGAACATCTATTATATCAAGGTCTGAAAATACAATAGTACCATTCTCCTTTACTGTAATATACCCTTGGTTAATCAGCACATCAAGCCTATTTTTCTGAAAACTCTTATAAGATTCATAAGCCACATCTTCCTTTGACATCAACTCATAGAGCGACCCGTAATGTTTCTCTTTATACGGTTCTACAAAACTCAACAGAGATTGGTCAGAAAATAGCAGATAACCGATTGTATTCAATTCAACTTTATCCCGAACAGCTTGGCAATACTTTTTTATTAAAAGGCTCTTTGCATCTGTCACTGGTACTCCAGGAGAATACTTCATCAAATCTTGTGTCACTTCCCCATGTTCTACAAATAAGTCATATTGCTTAACAATGGAGTCAAAATGCGGCAGTAAAACCTTCACTCTATCTTTCCATTCCCCATCTTTCAAAAGACTGATATCAGTAAATGTTAGCCCATAGGCTTTCTTCAAGTACTCATTATGGTACGTTTCAATAGCTTTTTCAATACAGCGTCCATCTGCCTTTAACAAATTATCCAGGCAAGCCAGTTGTGACAGGGCAACGCCAGCCTTATAGGAAAACATTAAATTGGGGGCATACTCACTTTTTGCTTTCATAACATGCTGTTCGAAAACATTTGCCTCACAATCCTTGTTCACCATAGTAATAAGTCTGTCCGAATCCAAATACTCGAATACCGGTCCTAAACTAGAAATAATGTCAACATCGCCCTTACTCAAAAAAAACATGCTGTTATATTTAAGTACCTGCACACCATCCTCCGCGACAGACAAAGCTTTGACTTCTGTGAATTTGTCTGAGAACTCTATTCCATAGTGTCCAGAGAATCCGAATAGTCTAGATTCATTCTTCTTATACAGTTCCCGTATTTTATTCTTGGCCCGAATCTTAAGAACTGGAGGCACTCTCAATTCATCATCACGGGCATTAAGTATCATTCTTAGGTAATTAGAATTAGGCTCCTCCAAATCAATATAAGCGCTCAGCAATGCAATAGTATCTAATCCTTCCGGGAGATGATACTGCCTGAAGTCCTCCTCATGGCACTCAACTCGCTGAGCTAGAACCATCTCTGCACTTTCCGGACTCGCCATCATATATTCACGAATAAAATCGTTATTGGCTTTAACTATTGTCTTGCATCGTAATAATAACTGGAGGGAATGCTGTTTTTTTGCCAAAATACCTTCCAAATCTTTCTCAGTCAGTTTGGAAACTTGTCCAACCCCCTCCAAGACATCCCAAAAAGATTGTAAGTACGAATAATTCAGGTCAAAGTAAGCTTTTGCTAGATCATCATTTGGTGTGCCATTGATATACCTGGCAATAATCCCAAGAATCGTTTTCGCCTTAGCTTGATAGGAAGCCCAAACATCCTCTGAGAATGAAGGCCTAAGAAGATTGTTATCAACGAACCGCTTGACATGGTACAATTCAAGAGCATCTGCTAACGAACCACATAAAAGCTCTGGCCCGTCCATTACTTCAATAAAGCGGGGGCGAAACATTTCTATTGTTCCGTCATAGTTGGAGTAGTATGTTACTCTTTCTTTTGTCATCCTCTGTTTATTTAAGGACCGATTCGGATTTGAAAAACCTCACAAAATCCTAAAAGACTCTTCAAACATTGACGCTGTCTTTTCATGCACGACATTTACAACATGTCCTTCGTTGGCAATGCTTCTCACAACCCAATAATCCGGATGATGATAGGTGTTAGTTGCCCCCGAAGACACCACGTACTCTCTTGCGTCTCCTTCCTTCATTTCATCTCTCCAGTTCTCCTTTGATCCATGATGAGGTACCTGAATGGTCCCTATTGTGTCATAATCAAAAAATGTAGAAAAGCGATTCCATAAGGCATCATTATTTTTTGAATCGAAGTCCCCAAAGTAAAGTGCATGTGACTTTCGGGCATCTGATGTAGGAGTGACATTTTCCGCAGGCCTTGATTCTACAACCAGCGAATAGAGGTTGTCATTTGCCTTATGCATAGCCTTTCTATACGCTTCCTTAACCTTTTTACGGAATCCGCGTATCAACCCACTAACATTCAGTTGCTCATTTTGAATAGCTTCAGGGATCTGCAACAAATCGTTCACAAAATCGATAGCGCGCTGGTCATTCTGCGTAATGGAATTAAATGGAATATACTCCCAAAAAGGGTCATATTGTAACTTCTCACCTAGATATAATACTCTACCATTCCTTATCCAATTGCGGTTGTCCTCCTCTACATCTTCTCCCTCATGTTTTGGGGATACTATAACGACCTCTCCGAAACGTCCACTATGCTCTTCATCATAATATAATTCTCTGATTATTGCATCTGCAGCATTTGCACCATCTCTAAAACGGAGATAGTTCCTGACCCGCGTCAATAAAAGGACCTCAGAGGTAAGCATGGGTATAATTGTCTTTCTTACCGTAACTCCATCCAGAAGTTTGTCTAAACCATTGATGTGATCAGCGTGAAAGTGTGAAATAAACAACAAGTCTATATTTGGATTAGGGCCAATACTTTGCTTGAAATCATCTATCTGGTCATCCATGCTTCTTTCCATATCAGCAATAACTGTCTCTGAGCCACAGTCATACACCATGACAAATCTGGTGTTGTCGGAATTAGTGAATACTTCCGTATAGAAGGCACCTTGCCCTATGGGATGATATGTTCGTTTCAATTCTATCATTGGATGAGCATTATTAGGATCAAATAAACCAACGTATTAATTAATATACAGCATATGATAGCGCTTTAGCCCTTAGCTATTTCGTAGGCTTTTAATTGCTTGGGGCTTTCCTCGGACTATAGCCTTTTATTTCTATAGTAAAAGTAGATGCCCGGTCAAGCCGGGCATGACGTATAAACTCTACTTCACTATTCCTTCCTCCAACCCCCTCTCATACTCTTCCTGTTCCCTCCGACGCTTGCTGCCCCACTGAGGCCCCAAGAGAGAGCAGCAGAATTACCCAATCCCATCCAAAACACCATTCACTGTCATAAGCTCAAAATGTCTTCCGATCCTAACGGCTCATACTTCCCGTCCTTCATCTCCAGTAGCACCGAGCCACTCTCCAGCACCCGCACAGTGTGCCACTGCCCGGCCGGGACATTAATTGCCACATTGGGTCCACCAGGAGACAACTCGATGGCATCCGTGCAAATGCGCTCCAATTCATCGTAGAACTCCTCCACCACGCGCCCACGTACGCACACAATCGTCTCCGATGTATATTTATGCCGATGAATAGGCAACGGACTCCCCGGCTCTATGGCATTCAGCATCCGCTGGCTGCCGTCCTCCGGCCCGTTCCGCAGAACTAGTACTTCCTCCAGACCATTTTATTCACCACCCCCACGTAGCTCTGAATTATCCGGACAACTTTGGTGGAAACGTTCTCATCCACATAGTCGGGGACGGGAATGCCGGGGTGGCCGTCGCGGATGAGGGAGACAGCGACGTCAACGCTCTGCAGGAGGCCTACCGTGTCGATGCCGCTGAGCACGAAGCAGCCCTTGTCCAGCGCCTCCGGACGCTCGGTGGAGGTGCGGATGCACACGGCCGGGAAGGAATGGCCGATGGAGGTGAAGAACGAGGATTCCTCAGGAAGGGTGCCGGAGTCGGACACCACGCAGAAGGCGTTCATCTGCAGGCAGTTGTAGTCATGGAAGCCCAAGGGTTCGTGCTGGATGACGCGCGGATCAAGCTGGAAGCCGCTGGCCTCCAGGCGCTTTCTGGAACGGGGATGGCAAGAATACAGAATGGGCATATCGTACTTCTCTGCCATTTTGTTAATCGCATTGAACAGCGACAGGAAGTTCTTCTCCGTGTCGATGTTCTCCTCGCGGTGGGCGCTCAAAAGAATGTACTTTCCCTTCTCCAGCCCAAGCCGGGCATGAATATCCGATGCCTCAATCTCTGCCAAGTTATTGTGCAGCACCTCCGCCATCGGAGAACCTGTCACATACGTCCTCTCTTTGGGCAGACCTGTATCAGCCAAATACCTGCGGGCGTGCTCGGAATAAGCCATATTGACATCGGAGATGATATCTACAATGCGCCGATTGGTCTCCTCCGGCAGGCACTCGTCCTTACAACGGTTGCCGGCCTCCATGTGGAAGATGGGAATATGCAGACGCTTTGCGCCGATAACACTCAAACACGAGTTTGTATCTCCTAATACCAGTACAGCGTCGGGCTGAACCTCAACCATCAACTGATAGCTCTTGGCGATGATATTACCCATGGTCTCGCCAAGGTCATTGCCCACAGCCTCCATATAAATATCCGGGTCCGCCAGTTTCAAGTCCTTGAAGAACACCCCGTTGAGGTTGTAATCATAGTTCTGCCCAGTGTGCGCCAGGAGGCAGTCGAAATACTCCCTGCACTTGTTAATCACCGCCGCCAGACGGATAATCTCCGGACGCGTACCCACAATAATCAGAAGCTTAAGCTTCCCGTTATTCTTGAATTGTGCCATATCTATTAGTCTTTATTTTCCACCAGTTCAAAATACGTGTCCGGGCGGTCGGGGTCAAAGAGCTCGTTGGCCCACATCAGCGTCACGAGCGGCTCGGTGTCCGACAAATTTACAATATTATGCGTATATCCCGGCAACATATGCACGGCTTTTATCTCGGAACCCGAGACTTCAAAGTTCAGAACCTCATCGGAACCCACGCGACGCTCCTGAATCAGCGCCCGGCCGGAGACGACGATGAAGAACTCCCACTTGGTGTTGTGCCAGTGCTGGCCTTTGGTCACACCCGGCAGCGAGACGTTCACCGAAAACTGGCCACAGTTGAGCGTCTTCACCAGTTCCGTAAACGACCCGCGCGCGTCCACAGAAGATTTCAGCGGAAACGCCACCTTGGATGCAGGAAGATACGACAAGAACGTCGAGTACAGCTTTTTGGCGAACGACCCGGCCGGAATCTCCGGCACAATCAGCGTCGAGCGCTGCGCCTCAAACGACTTCAGCAGCTCCACAATCTCCCCCAGCGTCGCCTTGTGCGTCACCGGCACGTAGCAGTAGCGACCAGAAGCAGAAGGTATCACCTCCAGTCCCTCAAACTCACACTTATGCTCCTCACCCCGCAGGCAAGCAATCATCTCATCCACCAGATCATCAATGTACAGCAGTTCCAGCTCTACGCTTGGGTCATTCACCGTATAAGGCAGGTCATTCGCAAACGCATTGCAGAACGTTGCCACGGCCGAATTATAATTAGGCCTGCACCATTTGCCGAAGAGATTCGGGAACCGGTACACAAGCACGTTCGCGCCTGTCTCTGCGCCATAAGAAAGGAACAGATCCTCCCCCGCCTTCTTGCTTCGGCCGTACTCGGAATTGCCGAATCGGCCCGTAAGTGAAGCCTGCTGAGACGACGATAGCATCACCGGGCAAGTATTCCCGTGCTTCCGCAGCGTATCCAGGAGCGTGGAGGCAAAGCCGAAGTTCCCGGCCATGAACTCCTCTTGATTCTGGGGCCGATTCACCCCCGCCAGATTGAACACGAAGTCCGCCTGAGCGCACCACGCATCGAGCTCCTCCGGCGTGGAATCAAGGTCATACTCATACACCTCAGAGACCGTGACGCCATAATTCCTGGCCTTCCCGTCCTTGATGTTCTTCAATTGCGCGCAAAGGTTCTTACCCACGAACCCTTTTGCGCCGGTTACTAGGATTTTCATTATTATATTGCTTGTGTATGGCACCCCTGAAGATGCTTTCTATTTCTTTGCTGAAAACAAAGAGACTAAAACCTGATCAAATATAGGCTTGAATTTTTCGGGAGTCCGTGGACTTTTCATCATTGCATAGACAAGATCCTCGAACTCTTGAGAATCCAACCTACATTTAACCTCTGGATTATCTATTGTTCGCTGTAACGCATCCAATTTAGTCTGATGAATACCATAATCGAAAGTAACGACCGTCCTTGTAGGAAACGAAAAACGATTACCGTCTGGAGTGGTACCTATTTCTTGTTTTGCCTCAAATACATATGAAATAGTTTCTCCGGCATCATTCTTTATGATTCCATGATGAATCTTTTCTTCCGGGACTCCGGCTCTTGGCTGAGATGTGGTAAAAGAAAAAACCAAATCAAAGTCAAGTCCCCTGTAAAGGGAAATCATGTATTTGTACTTTGGAGGGTTTGTCGTATGACAAAATGCATACACCACATTGCCTGGAGTGAACATATTTCAGGCGCGATTTAACGCGGCCTGAAATTCCATACTCTCTTTTGCGTCGTTGTATGTCGCAAGCCCCTCAATATCCAATAATTCTTCTAATTTGACGACAATATCCGATTTTTTATGATTTTCGTCGAATATAATGTCATTCTCACGAACAACAATTGACCACAATGAATCAGGCTCGTGAGTAATATCAGTTAATTCATCTGAAGATTTATCCCCGAATCTAGCAATAATATCATCTACAATGCTTTGCTCTACTTTACTAAACTCAGCCATATCTGCCTGGACAACAGGAATGAAACGAAGTTTTCCATCCTGAGATGTCACAATCTTTACAAACGAATCAAACACATGAGTTTCTTTTGCGTCAAAGACATCTTCTGCAACAGGCCCCTTAGCCCATGCCTTATATGTAAGCCAAGTTATTGGGAGACATCTTGCACGAATAGACTCTTCATCAATAAGATATATCAGTTTAAGCATTTTCCGCATAGGAATACAAGGTATTCTTGTTGACAAATACGCCAATAGATTACCAATCCTTGCTTTACCAGCCATTATAGCTATGCTTTCAACATCTTTCATAGGTTGCAAATATAGTTATTTTCTACGTAGAATGAAAATATTTCTGATAAATCCAATTATTCTTTCATATCCTTGTGGGAATAGCATAATTTGTCCGTAAACTTAAAACAAAGTCAGATTAACAACAATAGCGCATTTATAAGAGCATTATTTCTTACCGCTCTGTTTCATCTTTATTACCTCTTTGTTATTCATTAGCACTAAACCAACGATTTCTATGCTGTTCGTGTGAATGTGACCATGATTGTTTCCACAATCGCTTTGGGTTTTCCTTTGCCTCTATTAAAGGCATTGTATACGACAATATGAAATAATTCTCTAAGCCCCCCGAATTCCAAACCTGTAGATACATAATCCCCACAGGTCATGTGCATAACTCACTCTTTATTAGAATCCCTTGGCGAGATGGACACCTCGTATTTTACATTGGGATAGATCTTCCTATATTCTATTCCAAAAGCTGTATCCTGGGGTATGTTCTTTATCAAGTTATAACGAGTGAAATATTTTTTCTCATTCTCCGCATATAGTTCCCATTCACGCCCAAGATAAGTAATGCTATTTGCCATTAATAGCAACTGCTCTGTCGTAGATAATTGTGAACGTATTATCTTTACATATTTGTATCTATCCTCCTCTTGAAGAGTCTGTTCATTAGAAATATAATCAATGATCATATAAAGATTTCGATAATAATGCCCTAACCTAAACTGATTGCCGGCATAATACTTTCTAAAGGCGTGCCTGTGCAATAACGGGAACGAATCTTTAATGTATTGTTCAACATCCTCATCCTTAATCTTCTCATAAGGCATAACCATATATGGAAGAAGACACATTCTTTTACTGGCCGATAATCTACTCCAAAGTTCCCATTCCTCGTATGTTTTTTCGGCGCTACGGAAAGGCCGAAGTTGACTATTCCAAATAACAAGATTGACAATATCTTCACTATATCTTTTACTCAATATACTCTTTAATTGAGTCAAAGACTCTTTATCCACACCTATATTAACAATGGAAAAGGCCATATCCAAGATACTATATTCCTTCCGGTCTATCTCTATCCCCAACTGACCATAGTCACTCTCAAACTCTTTCGTAAAAAGTTCATTCTCATATGTATCAATGAGAGGCTTAATTTCCCGGATACAAGATAAAACTTGCCGTTTAATCATAGAGAACACCTCTCGACCGGACAACTCTGCACCATTATCATCCATCCGCATAGAACTCACATTATCCTGATGTATCTTTATCAACTGAAATATTCTATTCTCAAGTTGAGATTTATAATCTGCATCCTTCTGTGTCTTTAAGGTCAGCACAAGCAAAATAATACTAACAACACCGATAATCGGAGCAGTCGTTCCACCAATGACATCGCCGACAGAGCCGCCTTTAGATAGATCAAATAACGCGCAGAATGCCGGCAATGACAAAAGCCATGGAAAAAACAAAATGCATATCCCCGAAACTATAATAATCACTATTATATTTCGCTCAAGCCATTTCAGAAAAGCACTGTTCATATAGCAAATACACTGTTTAAGGAATATATAAAGCAAACGCTCCAGCTCGTTGCGTCCACCTAACAATCATTGTTCCTTCAATTATTGCCCTAATCTTCCACCACTAGCCCATATTGCTTATACAGGGTCTTGAAATACATCTCTTTCCGCTCAATAGACAAGCTACGCACCTTCCTTTTAGCTTGTTTGCACTTAGAGTAATGACTGTCCAAAAGGTCCTTTTTGAACCGCTCTAAATCTAGGCTCTTTAGAAGGTGCAAATCAACACACTCCACATACTTGTGAATAGCATTAATCATGGAGGTTACCTCCTTGAATGACGGGTGTCCGTTAGAATCAAACGATTTCAACATTTCGCCCACATCCAAATGACGGAAATTATCGGTATAATAATCCTTATGCCGCATCAAAAGAGACCTATACTCTCCATCCAATTCATTATTGGCGCCGAAGTGTACAGTATTGTTTCTCCATTGAATAGCCAAAGCCACTAAACCAGCATACTTGTCAATCTCTGTACTAGTCACTCTCGCTTCATGATAGAACAAATCAAATCGTTTATTTACAGACCTATCAGCCCTGTTATAACGCTCAAATAGTTCTGCACTTTCGATGATAGAAGGCTTACGAGAGGCCTCAACAAAATAAGAATCCAGATTATCTACTACCCACGACAGTGATGCATCCAGTATAAACCGGATACTCCTCTCTGCAGAACGTTCCACACTTTTAGGATTCCATGATGTACGAAACTCACCTGGTAGTGAGAATTGCCCTCTCATCACGCCATCAAGACCAATCAATGTGGTGATAAGGAAATGATTTACTTGACCTATTCTCTGTTTGAAATGCCGTCTCGCAGGACTAATTCTTAATCTGACATCATCCATTATTCTTCATCTTTGCGGGCTAAGGGAGATTCGAACTCCCGTCTCGCCCTTTGAAAGGCATCTACAAGATGCTTTAAAGGGGCGCGCCTTACCATTTGTACCATTAGCCCAATATTCACCACATCATAGAAACTTGTCTGAAAGTGCCCGTGAACACATCGTAAGATTCAAAAAACCTTATATGTCGATGTACCAGCATCACCGTTCCGGGCTTTTATGCATTCATCATGAAGTCACCCCCGCATACCTTATCTTCTTCGAAAGCAAAGCACAGATAATCATCTGAATATCCTTAACAAGGAATAATGCCGATAATAATAGCCATTCTGACGAACCTTATCATGGAATAACACATTGCCTTTATACCATACTATCAAGTCCATAAAAGCCTCTACACTCTAAGCACATCCTCCGTCCCCTTTGGCTCATACTTCCAATTCTCCCACTCCAGCAACATCAATCCGCTCCAATTAACCGTAAGACTCCCACCGCAAACACCCCACCATCTCCGATGTGTATTTATGCCGATGAATCGTCACCGGACTCCTCGCCTCAATAGCCTTCAGGCCGATTATACCGCCATTACATCCTCCTCCCCTAATGGCTCATACGCCCCATCCTTCATCTCCATAATTACCGTGCCGCTCTCAAGGACCCGCACGGTGTGCCACTGGCCGATAGGAATGTTCACCGCCACGACCGGACCATTAGGCCGAAGTTCAATAGACTCCGTCACCACGCCAGACTCATCGTAGAACTCCTCCACCAACCTGCCGCGCAGGCATACCACCGTCTCGGAAGATTTCATATGCCGATGTATAGGTAGCGGACTCCCCGGCTCAATGGCATTGAGCATGCGTTGGGACTGATCCGCCGATGAGTTCCGCAGATCATAATTCATCCTCAGCCTTGGCGAAGCCTTCGCCTGCGCCGTTAAATCATCCA
>JAEEGF010650631.1_pt1 | contig 18582 bp, 18 predicted proteins | sample 9134171 | NCBI WGS metagenome assembly JAEEGF01 (sample SAMN16246542, study PRJNA631951) | gut metagenome | biome: gut microbiome; feature: rumen; material: AP-attached | host: Bos | place: Iran: Karaj | collected 2018-10
GAAGACATCATCAGACAGATCACTGACAAGATCACAATTTCAGCAAAAGCAGAAGAGACCTCAATGGAGCTTCAGCTCCATCCCGCAAGTCTCGGCAATGTGAATATACTTCTTACCAGCGGTAAAGACGGAATCGTTGCAAAGTTTACAGCTCAGAACCAGATAGTAAAAGAGGCGGTTGAGAGCCAGATGATGCAGCTCCAGCAGAAATTCGATGAGCAGGGCATCAAGATAACTTCAATTGAAGTAACTATCGCAAGCCACGGATTTGAGCAGAACCTGGATCAGCAGGGCGACAGAAACGGTCAGGAGACAGCTGAGGGCAAGAAGGCAAGAGGTTTAAGAAGAATAAACCTGACGGAGCTTAAGGACGATGAAGAACCCGAAAGCGAAGCCGAGAAAATTGCAGTACAGATGATGGAAGCTAACGGAAACTCAGTTGATTTCAGCGCATAAGCGCTTTGAAGAAAAGAGGCTATCATGGCAGATATTAGTTCAGTAAATGCGATAATCAATAACGGCGAAGTGGTAAATGCCAAGCAGGAGAATAAGAGTACTACACCAACCGGCTATGACAAGGATGCTTTCATGCAGATCCTTGTAGCTCAGATGAAGTACCAGGATCCCTTAGAGCCCACTTCAAACACAGAGTACATATCACAGTACGCTACCTTTTCTCAGGTAGAGCAGCTCTCCAACATGGCCAATGCCATGTCGCTGTCAAGGGCATCCGAGATGGTTGGAAAAACGGTCATCATTTCTCAGACAAATGCAGAGAACGGAATGACCTCCGAGATCCAGGGTGTGGTTGATTTTGTGACCTACAGTGGCAATAAAGCCTATGTAAATGTAGACGGTGTAGCGTACGATGTTGAAAACGTAACCTCAATCCTTGATCCAAATTACACTGATGCACTTGAGACAGTGGACGATTTCCAGAAAGCTATCGATAAGCTTCCCGGACTTGAGGAAATCTCAATTGAGGAACACGCTGACACCATTGATACAATGTTTACTTATTATGATTCCATAATGTCAGACAAAGCGAAGGGCTTCATGAACAAGGATTATGTGACATCACTTCTTCAGTATGCTCACAGGATTGATGATCTCAGAGGAGATCCTCACAGAAGCTTTACGGAAAAGATCTGAGTAACGGTGAAACAATAACGGAGGAAAAGCGCATGATAATGGATGATCGGAAATTCATGTCGATCGGACAGGTCCAGGATCAGTTCTTAAATCCCAAGGCTCCCAAAGTAGGCAAAGAAAATTCTTTGCCTACGGGAGAAAATTCTTTTGCATCTGTTCTAAATAAATTAAATGAGTCGTCCGATATTAATAACAGTGAAGATGCTGTTAGGTTTTCTAAGCATGCTCTCAACAGACTCAACATGAGAAACATTGAACTGACTCAGGATCAGATGGAAAGACTTAACCAGGGCAAGAACGAAGCCGGCGAGAAGGGCATCAAGGATTCACTTATACTGATCGACCAGCTGGCATTCATAGTGAATGTACCCAGCAGCACAGTAGTGACAGCAATGGACCAGACAGAAAACAAGAACAATGTATTTACGAACATAGACGGAGCGGTTATTGCATGATTGGACCGAAGCGGGAGAGAGGTTTTAAAGCCCACCGCCAGGAAATCTTTTGATCCGGACAGACTGCCGGATCAGTCGCAAAAAGCTTCGTCCGAAATCGGAAATGTCCCGAATATATGGTGAATATTTAACGACATTTCTTTTCAAATGATGGAGGACTTTGCCTTATGATGAGATCACTTTACTCTGGTGTTGCAGGACTTAAGACACATCAGACAAAAATGGACGTTCTTGGTAACAACATTGCCAACGTTAACACAACTTCTTTCAAGTCACAGTCGATCACTTTCTCAGACCTTATGTATCAGACCACACAGACAGCATCCGGCGCCACAGCTACAAAGGGCGGTGTAAATGCACGTCAGATCGGTCTTGGTGCTAAGTCAGGCGCCATCGCAACAGCAATCGAATCACAGGGCGCAACCCAGACAACAAACAATCCCTTCGATATCATGATCACAGGAAAATCCTTCTTCGTAGTAAGCGATGGCACACAGCGACTCTACACAAGAGATGGTTCTTTCTACGTTGACGGCGCAGGAAACCTTGCAATGCAGTCAAACGGATACCTGGTTCAGGGCTGGGCAGCACAGGAAGACAGAGAGACCGGTGAGATCAAGATCAACACAAACGGAGAGCTCACAGGACTTCAGATCATGAGCGCATCCAACAGCACATATTCACCTGCATCAACAACAGCAGGTCTCTTTAGCGGAAACATCGATGACAACGATACAAACGTAACTTCTGACGATGGAAAGACCGTTACAATGGAGCTCTATGACAACAAGGGCTACCTCTACACAGGAAAGTTCACACTTAAGGACACAGCAACAGATCATCTGTTTGCACTTACTCTTACAGATATCATCGATTCCAGCGGAAATTCTCTCGGAAGCGACCTCCTCAATGAGATCACCTTCGGCGACGGCGCTGAGTCCATCAACAAGGTCAACGGCGGATATTCATTCGTAGTTGACGACGTTACAGGCACTGTAGATATCAACGCTGACGGCGGCGATGTTAAGTATGAGAGCGTTCCTCTTTCAGGAAAGCTTTCAGATCTCATGAGCACCAGCGGCAAAAAATATAAGGGACTTCTCAATACAGCATACCTGGTAACAATTCCCGATGAAGCAAACTATTCAAGCAATGCAACATATGAGATCGATCCCGATGATGGAACACTTAAGATAACCGATACAAAGGGCGATGTTACAGATGGAGCCTTCGCACCTGCAAGCTACAAATTCCAGCCTGCAACCGGTTATTACTACACAAATTCAGATACACTTGAGGCGTATTCAGTTCCTCAGTCAGCTGAAGGATATGGTTCAGCTTTCAATGAGGATTATCTGAATACAGTATTCCAGAATACACTTAAGAGCGGAGTTACAATTTCCGACCTTATAAGCAATGATTATGGATATACCTTTGACAATGCAACCGAGACAATAACCTTTAAGAAGGCTCTTTCTCTTCAGAAGATCAATAACAAGACTCCGTATGCCACATCACCTCTAAATGACACTACAAAGATGGAGTCTCAGTACTTCTTTAACTCAGACAACAAGTCACTCAAGTCTGTAGTAGAGGAGTGGCTGGCAGCTGATTCTTCAAGATCAATCAATCAGCTCAATTACACCTACACAGGTGCTGAAGGAACTGTAAAGATCTTTGCAAACGAACTGACTGAAGGAACAAGCACAACCAGCAGCACAATTCCCAACACCGGCACATTTAGTGAAGCTCAGTACGATGCTTTCAAAACAGCGGCTGCAGCTGCCGGAATGGATATTGATGCCATTACACTTGCAAATCTTCAGACTCTTTCAACAGATTCAAATACTGATGTTCAGACAGTGGCAGCTGTACTTAAGGATGTGATCAACAATGCAGTTGCAACACTCACACCGTCGACACCCGGATACACAGGTGATACATCAAAGATTACACTGAGGATCGAAAGCATTTCCGGAACAAACGGAGCAATAATCACATATCCTACAACAGAGACCGGTTCTGAGACAGAACTTGGTTCCTTCACACAGGAAGTTGCAGCAACCAGCACACTTAAGGCACCTTACGAGAGAAAGCTTCCTACATACGTTTACAGCAACATCACAGGATCCAATAACTACAACAAGGGCTTCGCACTTTCAAGCCTCAGCGGAAGCTTCACCGGCGGCGGAACAAATCCTTACGAGCAGATTCTTTCAACTGCTTTCGGAACTGACGCAAACGTAATGAACTTCCTTAACAATATCAAGTCAGGCGTTGATTATACAGTTACATTCAGTTCTGCAGACGGCTCTGTAGACATCACACACGTTGAGACTTCTGCAAAGAATAAGGACAGCGCATACGATGTAAGCAACAACGGCGACGGAACAATCAATTACACTTCAATGGAAGCTTACGGCGATGTTCCTCAGAAGGGTAATATAGCAGATCTCTTAGAGGCAGCAAAGGGTGAGAATGCAGGACTTCTTAAGAAAGTTTACGGCATCAGTGATGAAGCTGCAGATGCATACGGAACAGATGGAACTTACGAGATCATAACAGAGGCAGGAGAGAACTTCGGAAAGATCAGACTCATGACCGGCGAGCATTCAATCCAGCTTGAGTTTAACGCAGCAAACGGTGCACTTATAGCAGCAGACGGAAACAAGTCCGGAATGGTTACACTGAACTTCAATCAGGATAAGCCGGGACTTGAAGCCTTCGGATTCCAGGCATCCGCAGCAAATCCCGATGAGGCTGAGAAGGCAGGAAATCTCTACATCGATTTCGCATCAGTAACAAACTACAATACAAATGGCGCTTCAACGATCAAGGCTGTAAAGGGCGACAAGAAGAGCCTGAACACAGGTCGTGCAGTAGGCGAGATGAACGGCGTATCAATCAGCACAGACGGACAGATCTACGCCACATATTCAAACGGCCAGACAAAGCTCCTTGGACAGATCGCATCTGCTGAGTTCGCAAATGCTTCAGGTCTTTCAAAGCAGGGAGATAACCTCTACACATCAACCCTCAACTCCGGCGAAGCTACAATTCAGGATATCACCACAGACGGTGGCTACATGAACACCGGCGTTCTGGAGATGTCAAACGTAGATCTTTCAAGAGAGTTCACTGAGATGATCACAACACAGCGTGGTTTCCAGGCTAACAGCCGTATCATCACAGTATCCGATACACTCCTTGAGGAACTCACCAACCTCAAGAGATAATAACCTGACTGATACGATAAAAAGACAATTTAATCCATCATTTAATCCCCGGAGATTTATCTCCGGGGATTTTCTATTTAATTAATAAAATTTTATGCAATTAATACTGTTTTCTACAGCAAAAAGTGGTAAAATGTTTTCGATACCACAATATCTAGTATTATGCCCTGAGATATGGTGGTATATCACGGATGAGATTGTTGGGGGAGTATAAGGAAGTCGAGATTTTATTTCAAATCAAAAACCCCATAATGAAATTTTGCTCCAATTATGTCTGAAATGTGAACACTTTTAGCGGATTTTGTCCTGAAAAAGTGTTAAAATTAGTGTAGTTAGAAATAAAGTTTCAAATTCTTTTGAAATAATTGTAAAATTTGAAACTTTTGAGCGTGAAAGGTGGCATTTTGTATGAGCAGACTTATTGAACTCACCAAGATGGACACTAGAAAGATATTAATTAATCCGGACATGATCGAGACTGTTGAGGCTAACCCTGACACAGTCTTAGTTCTGTACTCCGGAAGAAAAATTATAGTAAAAGAATCTTTGCAGGAAATTTATGAGATTACCGGTCAGTCCTGAGTATGGACTGCAGCAAGACTATAAAATTATGAAGGGGTAATTATTGTGGATATTGCGTCATTACTTGGTGTAGGTCTTTGTTTCTTGTTCATGATCCTGAGTATTGTGTTCTCGGCGGGAATCACCGGCGTTAAGTACTTCCTGGATGCTCCCTCTGCCATGATCACTTTCGGAGGAGCGTTCATGGCGGTTCTTGCTTCGCGAAGCATGCCGAGTTTCATGAGCGGACTTAAATCCTATACGCTGATCTTCAAGATGCCTTCCAATGACACAAAGACTGTTATCAAGAACATCATTGATCTTTCCAACACTGCCCGTAAGGAAGGCCTTCTTGCTCTCGAGGAGGCTGCCAGCAATATTGAGGATGCTTTTATGAAAAAGGGCGTCATGCTGATCGTCGACGGTACGGAACCTGAGCTTGTTAAGAGCATTCTTGAAGCTGAGATTGATGCCATGTCCGAAAGACATAAAGAGAATTATTCCTTTTTCGGAGATGTTGCAGGTATGGGTCCTTCCTGGGGTATGATCGGAACGCTTCTTGGACTGGTTCTGATGCTTCAGAACATGTCAGACCCATCGTCCATCGGACCGTCTATGGCGGTTGCCCTCATTACTACTTTCTATGGTTCCGTTCTTGCGAACTGGTTCTGTTATCCGGCAGAGAACAAGCTTAAGGCCAGAGATAACGCAGAATACATGGTAAAGAGCATTATCATCGAGGGACTTCTTTCCATTCAGGCAGGAGAGAACCCTCGTGTTACGGAAGAGAAACTTAAGTCCTTCCTGTCACCCGGTGACAGATCTGCTTATGAAGCTGAGAACGGCTCAGGCGATGGAGGAGAATAATGGCTAAGAAACCTGAAGAGGTAAAACCCGGCCTGCCCGCGTGGCAAGGTACGTTCGGTGACCTTATGAATCTGCTTCTGTGCTTCTTCGTTTTGCTTTTCTCCATGGCCACAATGGACGCAGCCAAGTTTGAAGAAGTTGCCGCATCCTTCAGTACAGCATTCGGTATCTTCAACGGAGGTGAGATGGCCATTGGCCAGGGAGCGCTGATAGGCGACGGTGTATCACAGCTGACTGAACTGTCCAGCTACGTAACTTCAATGGGACTTGCCCAGAGCGGAGAAGACTCTGAGGAGAACGAAAAGGCTGTCGGAGAAATGGAACAGGAAGAACTGCTGGAAGCTGCAGAAGAGGAACAGCTTGAGGCCTCGGCAGAACTTGCCGAAAAGATCGAGAAGGCCCTGCAGGAGGGCGAGATCGACAATATGGTCTCACTTAATTACACAAGTCAGTTTGTTCAGCTGACTATCCAGGGTTCGATCCTTTTTGACTCAGGTAAGGTTGAAGTCAAGGATGATGCGCTGCCGGTTCTTGAGAAAGTAGGACAGATACTTGAGTCCTATGCCGGAGGAACCATTGAGATAGAAGGACACACTGACAATGTTCCCATGTCCGGCGGCGGAAAGTTTGCGAATAACGATGAGCTGAGTTCCGGAAGAGCGCTGACAATATTCTATTATCTGACTGAGAACACTACACTGGATCCTGAGAATATTGTCCACACAGGAAGAGGACAATACGCACCTATTGCAGACAACTCTACTGACGAGGGCAGAGCGCGCAACAGAAGAGTAGAGATCAAGATTTATAATCCACTTAGTGCATCATACTAATAAATAGGAGACTACTTAAATGAAAAAGAATCTGTTATCAATAATCATTCTGGCACTTCTGATAGTAAACCTTGGAATGACCGGCTTTATGCTCCTTTCTGTAATGACCACGAATTCACAGACTGCGGCACTTATATCGGATATAGCTACAGCTCTGGAACTTGAAGCTAACGGTGGTTCGACAGGAGGCTTCTCCGGATCGGCTACAGGAAATGTGGCAGTAACCGACGTTGCAACTTTCGGATTTACAGGAGATGAGAAGCTGACGATCAACCTCAAGGCAGGTGAAGACGGAAAGAGCCACTACATGGTTGTTGAGGTAGTATTCTCCATGAACAAGGCAAGTGCTGATTATGCCACACTTGGTACGGAAGAGCAGCTTGCCAGCATGAAAGAACTTGTAAAGAGTAAGGTTACCAATACTCTTGCATCATATTCATTAGAGGAACTTCAGAGTGGAAGCGATGAGACCGCCAGGGAGACCATCCTCGAGGAAGTACAGGAACTCTTTGGTTCCAACTTTATTTACGACGTAAGTTTTTCAAGCGTTCTTTACAACTGATTACTTAGAGGAGATTTACTTTGAGCGAAGTACTATCACAAAGCGAAATAGATAGTCTGCTGTCGGCCCTTTCAACAGGTGAGCTCGATGTGGATCAGATGCAGGCCTCGGACGAGAAGAAGGTCAAGGATTACGACTTCAAACGTCCTGCCAAGTTCTCAAAGGAACATCTTCGTACCCTTGAGATGATCTATGAACATTACGGAAGGCTTTTGTCCACCACATTGCCCCTCTACCTGCGCAAGAACGTTTCGGTTTCTGTTGCCAACTCTGAGACGGTTACCTATTCGGAATTTGCCAATGCGCTGTCAAACCCCGTAATCCTGGGTGTTATCAGCTTTTTGCCACTGCAGGGAACCATTATATTGGAGCTTCAGGCCAACATCGGCTTCTCCTTCATCGACAGGATGCTCGGAGGAGAAGGAACGGGACTTGATAAACCAAGGCCCTTTACAGATATTGAGATGCCGCTTATTGAGAAGCTTGTGACCATATGCATGCAGCTGATGGTTGAGCCATGGCAGAACGTTGTGGCCATCAATCCCATCATGGAGAGGATTGAGACAAATCCACAGTTCGCGCAGGTTATATCACCGACAGATATGATCGCAATTGTTACGCTTAACATCAAGATTGGTGAGACTGAAGGACTTATGAATGTCTGTCTCCCATATTTCACCTTAGAGAGCGTAATGGACAAGCTGAATACCAAGTTCTGGTTCTCCACGATGCAAAAGAGTGCTGAGGAGGACTTCAAGGAGCATCTTGAAACCATGGTCAGGCATGTAGATGTTCCGGTAAAAGCAGTTCTTGGCAGATGCAATGTTTCAGTAAACGATTTTGTACACTTACAGGCCGGAGACATAATAAGGCTTGATAACAGAGTAAACACGGATATGCAGGTATACGTAGGAAACATATTTAAGTTCACTGCATTGCCCGGTACAGCAAAGGATAAATACGCCGTACGCATTACGTCGGTAGTAAGAGAGGAGGAAGAGTAGGAGCATGGATGGAATGTTATCTCAGGACGAAATTAATGCTTTACTTGCCGGTATGGATACATCCGGTGGGGGCGATGCTGCGCCTGCAGATGCTCCGACAGATTCGGGAATGGGGGCGGATGTCGCATCGTCAGCTCCTGTTGGAGGAGGAATCATAGACGAATCTCTTCTCAACGACTCTGAAAAGGACGCGATCGGTGAGGTTGCCAATATCAGTATGGGATCATCAGCAACAACGCTGTATTCCCTGGTAAACCAGAAGGTAAACATCACAACTCCCCAGGTTGAACTCGCAAACTGGGAGAATGTTATCGCCAACTATGAGAGACCCTGTGTATTTATTCAGATCAAATATACAGTAGGACTTGATGGAACAAATATTCTGATCCTTAAGGAACACGATGTAATGGTAATTACCGACCTTATGATGGGCGGCGATGGTACCAACACCGACGGTGAGATTGGCGAATTGCAACTGTCAGCTATTTCAGAGGCTATGAACCAGATGATGGGTGCTGCTGCCACATCTCTTTCAACAATGATCAATCAGAAGGTCGATATCAGTCCGCCACAGGCAACACTTCTCGAGATGATCAATGATGACCCCTCGGATATTGCAGACTTCCTTACAGGAACCTTCGTTAAGATTTCATTTAAGATGCAGGTCGGCGATCTTGTGGATTCAACTCTTATGCAGTTGTATCCGATTGATTTCGCCAAGACCCTGAAGGATACGGTAATCGCCGGGGATCCTTCAATATCTGCCGCATCAGAACCCGAGCCTGCACCCGCACCGGCTCCTGAACCCATACCTGCAGCAGCGGCTCCTCAGCCTATGCCGATGCAGAGCATGGATCCAATGATGGCACAGGGAATGCCACAGATGGGAATGCCGCAGATGGGAATGCCGCAGATGGGTATGCCTCAAATGGCAATGCCGCAGATGGCACCTCAGATGATGAATATGAACATCCAGCCGGCTCAGTTCCAGACCTTCTCAGGTGGAACAACTATTATGGCAGGCGGAGAGAATATCGGTATCATCAAGGATGTTCCTCTTGAAGTTACCGTTGAGCTTGGAAGAACAGCCAAGCCCATCTCGGATATTCTTGATTTTGCTCCGGGAACCATCATAGAGCTTGACAAGGTTGCAGGTGAGCCTGTTGATGTTCTCGTAAACGGCAAGTTTGTAGCAAAGGGAGAAGTTGTAGTAATCGAAGAAAGTTTTGGCGTTCGTGTAACTGAGATCGTTCAGTAGATTGGGAGCAGATAATGAGTTCATATTTGCAGTTTATAACCATGCTCCTTGTATTTATACTGGTGCTGGCTGCCACATATTTTTTTACAAAATGGATGGCCGGCTTTCAGAAGGAGAAATCAGCTTCGGGGAATATTGAGGTTATAGAGACTGCAAGGATCTCTACTACCAAATATATTCAGATTGTCAGAATAGGGAAGAAGTACATGGCTATTGCCGTAGGCAAGGACGAGGTTACAAATCTCGGGGAAATTTCCAGGGAGGACTTAATAATCAGGGAGGATGATCCTGAGGAAAAGACAAGTTTTAAGGATATCCTTGATAAATTTAAGGGTGAGATAAAGAAGTAATGGGTAAGAACAGGGGAGATGGGAAATTCAATACTCATATAAAAAAACATCTTAGGAAGGGCATTATCTCAGCTCTTGCCTGTCTTTTCATGGCAGCTTTTGTGGCATTTGCTACGCCTCTTACCACTGAGGCTACGGAGAATGTCATTGAAGATACCACGCCGACAGATCCCACCACAGACAGGGATGAACAGCTCACCGGGTCTCAGAATGAGCGTACTAACATCAATGATCCCGGATCGGCTGAAACTCCCGAAGACCTCAAGGAACTTAATATAGCCAACACCGTAACCGTGACCTATGACAACGGAAACGGCTCTTTAAACGGTGCGCTGAGGATACTCATAACGCTGACCCTCATTTCTCTGGCACCGACTCTGCTTGTCATGATGACCTCTTTTACAAGGATCATTGTGGCTTTGCATTTTACAAGGACTGCGATCGGTACCCAGACATCGCCACCAAACCTGGTTATGATCGGGATAGCATTGTTTATGACACTTTTTATTATGCAGCCTACACTGACAGAGGCCTACAACACTGCTGTCATCCCATTTGAAAACGGCGATATGGACCAGCAGGAGTTTATGACCGAAGTGATGAAACCTTTTCGCCACTTCATGTACGGCCAGACCCAGACCAAAGACGTTAGGCTGTTTATGCAGATAGACGGACTGGATTGGGATGGAGAGCTGGAGAGCATACCCAATGTGGTGCTGATCCCAAGCTTTATTGTCAGTGAACTTCGAACAGCGTTTATTATAGGATTTTTGATATACATTCCATTTATAGTTATAGACATGGTTGTGGCATCAGTCCTTATGAGTATGGGTATGATGATGCTGCCGCCGACGACCATTTCGCTGCCGTTTAAGATACTGCTGTTTGTTTTGGCAGACGGATGGAGCCTGATCATCGGCAATCTGGTCAAGTCATTTTATTAAAAGAAATTACAGAAGGAGGACGCATATGATCACACTTACTGATATAAACCAAATAGTATCTGAAGCTCTTATGCTTATCATCAGGATGTCTATGCCGATTCTCCTCACATCGATGATAATCGGTCTTGTGATTTCAATTTTCCAGACCGTAACATCGATACAGGAACAGACTCTGACCTTTGTGCCAAAGGTTCTGGGTGTGTTTACGATGATAATGATCCTTGGCAACTGGATGCTTACTGAACTTTCGGGATTTATAAACAATCTGTGGTCAGATTTTTCTAAGTATGTCCGCTAGGAGTATTTATGATTGATTACACTTTTAGCTATGGCGACCTGGAGATATATCTGCTGATTGTCGTAAGGCTGATGACCTTCATATATGTGTGTCCCTTCTTTGGCGGAAATCAGACTCCCAACCTGGTGAAGATAGGATACGGGCTTTTGATCTCGATTCTTCTGTACGGAGCTGTTCCCTTTTACCCGCCTGAGTACAATACCGTAATCGGGTATACGGTGATCGTACTCAAAGAGGCGATGGTGGGACTGGTCATAGGCCTTTCTGTGACGCTGTGCGAACAGATAGCAGCTTTTGCCGGAACTGTGGTGGACATGCAGATAGGTCTTTCCATGGTAAGCATGATGGATCCGGCTACAAACCAGCAGATCACAATAACGGGAACAATTTACTCCCAGTACCTGACCATTGCGCTGCTCATTACCGGCATGTATCAGTACATATTGCAGGCTCTGGTGGACAGCTTTACGGTGGTGCCAATAAATGGAGCGGTGATAAATGCTGACAAACTGCTTCTGGTACTGCTGAATTACATGAAGGAGTACATAGTTATCGGCTTCAGGATTTGCCTGCCGATTTTCATAATAACTTTTATAACTAACGTTGTGCTCGGTGTTCTGGCAAAGGTTTCACCCCAGATGAACATGTTCTCTGTGGGAATCCAGATAAAGATTATGGTAGGACTTCTGGTAATGTTCATCACGGTGACCATGCTTTCAGACGCATCGAACTTTATATTTATTAACATGAAGGAGATGATAAAAGAGTTTGTTTACAGCATGCAGAGCAGCTGACGACTCAGCTCTTTTAATCAAATACGACCTGCAGTTTTTTGCTGAAGACGCAAACGGCGCTGAAAAGACTGAACAGCCCACAGCCAAGAAACTGGACGACGCAAGAAAAGAGGGACAGGTTGCCAAGAGTCAGGAGGTAGCCACTGCCTTTTCTTTACTTGCGCTGTTTATTATTCTGAGAATTGGCTACGGCTTCATGGGGACAAACTTTATCAACATATTTGAGAGAGTTTACAACAATATTCCCAACGTTGCCAGAACATACGACGGAATGCTGCCTGTGCGTTACCTTGCTTCAATACTGAGCAATGCGATCCTGACGCTTTTGCTGATCACGGCACCTTTTCTGATCGTGGGTTTTGTTGTGGCTTTGGTGTGCGACATTGTACAGGTTGGATTTAAGCCTACAACCAAGCCCCTGCAGCCAAAGCTTTCCAAGCTGAATCCCATCAGCGGAATGAAAAAGATCTTTTCCGCAAGAAAACTCTTTGAACTGGGAAAGTCAATCCTGAAGCTGGCTGTAATGGCCGTCGTCATATATACATTCTTTACAGGCAGAACTGAATCTCTTTTCCTCCTCTATGACATGCCTCTGAAGCAGGCAATCGGACTTATGGGAAATCTGATCATTGATCTGGGATTCAGGATCGCCGCAGCCTATATGGTCATAGCTTTTGTGGATCTGATCTATCAGAGACGCAAATTCACAAAAGATATGATGATGACCAAGAAGGAAGTAAAGGACGAGTACAAGAATTCAGAAGGAGATCCTCAGGTCAAAGGCGCCCAGAAGAGGCGAATGATGGAGGCTTCCAGAAGACGTATGATGCAGCAGCTGCCTCAGGCGGACGTTGTCATCACAAACCCGACCCATTATGCTGTTGCCATCAAATATGACGCGCAGGAAGCGGAGGCTCCGATTGTAGTAGCAAAGGGAGCTGATTACCTGGCACAGAAGATCAAGGAGACGGCCAGGGAAAATGATGTTGAAATTGTTGAGAACAAGCCTCTCGCAAGGATGCTTTATGCAAATGTAGAGGTTGGCGAGCTGGTTCCGCCGGAGCTGTATAAGGCTGTTGCGGAAGTGCTGGCATATGTATATCACTTAAAAGGCAAGATTTAATGTTTTAAACGGATTTAAACAGTAAACGAAAGGAGGACAGGGATGAACTTAAAGAAATTGCGTGATCGAGTATATGATTATGGTCTGGCACTTTATATTGTTGCGGCTATTGTAATGCTCATTATTCCTTTGCCGGACTGGTTTCTGGACATCCTTTTGGCTTTTGACATGGCTCTGTCCTTCGTTATCATGTTTACTGCGATGTTTGCAAAAGAAGTACTGGAGATGTCATTCTTCCCGACGATCCTGTTGTTCACCACGATATTCAGAATTGCCCTGAACGTCTCATCCACGAGACTTATCCTTACTCAGGGTAGCGCCGGAGAAGTAATTGAAGTATTCGGATCCTTTGTGGGCGGCGGCGATCTGATTGTAGGTGCCATCATTTACATAATTCTGATCATCGTGCAGCTGATGGTCATTAACAAAGGTTCTGAGCGTGTGGCTGAAGTATCAGCTCGTTTCACACTGGACGCTATGCCCGGTAAACAGATGGCTATCGACGCGGACCTTAACACCGGAGCCATAACAGATGAAGAAGCCAAGCACAGACGAGACAAGATTCAGGAAGAGGCCAGCTTCTTCGGAGCCATGGACGGTGCTACGAAGTACGTAAAAGGAGACTCTACCGCGGGTCTTATCATAACCGCAGTAAACCTTGTGGGCGGAATTGCAATGGGCGTTCTTAGAATGGGTATGGATGTGAATACAGCCATAAATACCTATTCAATCCTGACAATGGGTGACGGTCTTGTAAGTTCAATTCCTTCCCTTATGATCTCTATGTCGACAGGTATCCTGGTAACTAAGGGATCAAAAGAGGCGGATTTCGGTCATGCGCTCATCGGACAGCTATTTGGAACCGCCAAGACGCTTTACCTCGTCGGTGGAGTTGTGGCAGGCCTGGGTATCTTTTCACCGCTGCCTACAGTATTGTATGTCACTTTCGGAGCTGCGTTCATCCTTCTTGGAAGAGTTACAAGCCAGACCATGGAAGAAATTTCCACCGAGGCTGAAGTTGCCACCGAAGAGGAGCAGCAGGCAGAGGAGATCAGGCAGCCTGAGAACGTCACGAGCCTTTTGCAGGTTGATCCGATCGAGCTTGAGTTTGGTTACGGAATCATTCCATTGGCGGATGTCAACCAGGGCGGTGACCTCCTTGACCGTGTGGTAATGATCAGAAGGCAAGTTGCGCTGGAACTTGGTACCGTTGTGCCGATCATCAGACTTCGAGACAATATCCAGCTAAACCCCAACCAGTATATTATTAAGATAAAAGGCATACAGGTCAGCGACGGCGAGATTCTGTTTGACCACTATATGGCCATGAATCCGGGTCATGTTGAGGAAGAGATCACCGGTATTCCTACTGTTGAACCTTCGTTCCATCTTCCTGCCATCTGGATCACAGAGGGTCAGAGAGAGAGGGCCGAGAGCTTTGGATATACCGTTGTGGATCCGCCTTCCATCATTGCAACCCACCTGACAGAGGTGATAAGGGCTCACATAGCAGAGCTGCTCACCAGACAGGATGTTCAGAATCTTGTGGACAACCTCAAAGAGAACAACCCGGCTCTTGTGGACGAGCTTGTGCCTAAGCTCATGAGTCTTGGTGAGATTGAGAAGGTGCTTCAGAATCTTCTCAGCGAAGGCATATCCATCAGGGATCTTGTAACTATCTTCGAGACCCTGGCAGACTTTGCACCTTCAACCCACGACCCGGATATTCTTACTGAATATGTGAGACAGAGTCTGAAGAGAGCAATATCCAACAAGTACTTTGCTCCGGGTGAGACCACCAGTGTACTTACTCTGGATCCCAAGCTTGAGCAGGAGATCATGAGCTCTGTTAAGCAGACAGAGACCGGCGCTTATCTTACCCTGGATCCTGCAAGAACCAAGTCGATCCTCACGGCTGTGGGCGAGAATATCAGGCGCCTTGAGGAAGCAGGAAAGATGGCCATTATTATGGCGTCTCCTATCGTGAGAATGTACTTCAAGAAGATGACTCAGGATTATTACAAGGATCTTATTGTAATTTCATATAATGAGGTGGAACCGACAATTGAACTTCAATCTGTAGGGATGGTAACGGCATAATATGATTATTCAAAAGTACTATGGAAAAACTGAAAGCGAGGCTACAGAGGAAGCCAGAAAAGAGCTGGGGCCCAACATCGTCGTGATGGCTGTAAAACCTGCAAAAAAGACAGGTCTTTTTGCATTCTTCAAATCTCAGAAGATAGAGGTTACAGTGGGACTGGAGGAAGAATCAGAAAAAACACAAAGAACAGTTGTACCTCAGAGAGATCCCAGAGTTCTTTCAAAACCTGCGGGGGAGGACCCGGCCCAGAAAGATACGATAATAGCTTCTTCGCGCGGCTCTGCCTTTAAGCCTGAGATCAAGGACGACAACAGTGCTATCGAGGAAAAACTTGATAATCTAAGCAACCTTTTGGAAAAGAACTTTTTAAAGAGCGAGACCAAAGAGGTTTCCGAGAAAAACTCTGATCCGCAAGCGGATGCACCTCCCGTAAAGACTGCTCCTAAAGCAGAAATTTCGGAAGAAACCATGAGCTTTATTAAGCTCTTATACAACACTCTGATCGAGAATGAAGTTGATGAGATATATGTCAATCAGCTTACTGACGAAGTGGAAAAGGTATCTAAACCGGGAATGCCTTTTAATTATGCACTCCAGAATGTTTACCAGAAGATGGTTCTCAAGTTTGGAAAGTCGGAGCCTATCGAGCCGCCGGAAGAAGGATGCAGAGCTGAGATTTTCATAGGACCTACCGGGGTTGGTAAGACAACTACCATAGCTAAACTTGCTTCCGAACTGTTTATCACGCAGAAAAAGAAGGTAGCTCTTTTGACTGTTGACACCTACAGGATCGCAGCGGCAGAACAGCTAAGGACCTTTGCGCAAATCCTTGGAATACCCTTCAGGGTTATATATACCGTGGATGATATGAAACAGGCCACGGAAGACTTCAAGGACTACGATTATCTGATGGTAGACACCGCCGGACACTCTCTGCACAACGAGGAGCTTAAGCAGGAAGTGGAGGCCTTTATCAGGACTCTTGAGGACATTATGGACTGCGAGAATTTCCTGGTCCTTTCAGCTACTACCAAGTACAGGGATCTTATCGAGATAGCGGACGCCTATGCCGAAGTTGTGGCTTATAAGCTCATCTTTACCAAGATGGATGAGACCGGTGCCAAGGGGAATCTCTATAACGTGAGGATGCACACCGGAGCACCTATTTCTTATATCACCAATGGCCAGAATGTGCCTAATGATATCGCAGTATTCGACGCGCAGAAGATTGTTAAGCATCTTCTCGGGGGAAAGAGCTAAAGTTTTGTTTGGGTGAAAATATGGATCAAGCGCAACAGTTAAGAAATATAATAAAGAATACAAGCATGCCCCAAAGGCCGCTGGCAAGGATCATCACGATCACAAGTGGCAAGGGCGGCGTAGGCAAGAGTAATGTGGCAATCAATCTGGCAGTCCAGTTCAGGAAGATGGGGAAAAGAGTGATCATCCTCGATGCCGACTTTGGCCTTGCCAATATTGAGATAATGTTCGGAACAATTCCCAAGCACAATCTGAGCGATCTGATCTACCAGGGAAAGAACATAAAAGACGTCATCACCTGGGGACCTGAGGGCGTAGGTTTTATTTCCGGAGGCTCCGGAATTTCAGGAATGTATAACCTCAGCAGGGATTATCTGGTTTATATAATAGTGAACCTTGCAGAACTGGATGCTATAGCGGATATTATCATCATTGATACCGGTGCCGGAATATCAAACGCGGTCATGGAATTCCTGGTAGCCAGCGGCGAAATCATACTGGTGACTACGCCGGAACCCACGTCTATCACCGATTCCTATTCCCTGTTAAAGGCACTTAACCAGTCATCGAGATTTTCACGGGAGAACACGAAGGTCAAGGTGGTATCAAACAGGGTTTCATCGGATGATGAGGGGCAACAGCTGTTTAACAAACTGAATGCAGTGGTGGCAAGGTACTTAAAGCTTCCTTTGACCTATCTGGGAGCAATACCGCAGGATCAGATGCTGGCAAGAAGCGTGATGCAGCAGTCGCCGGTCTCAATCCAATATCCCAATGCGAAATCTGTAAAGGCCTTTGAGAATATCGCCGGACAGCTGATGAATCCGGGACAGACCACAGAGGTTAAGCAGAGGGGAATGGCAGCATTTTTCTCCCATATCATAACGGGAAGAAAACTGTCAAATACACAGGTAACAAATAACACCTAAGTATGTGTTCTTATGATATACTTAAATTACACTAATTTAACGGAGAAACTCTAAATATGCTCACTGACTACATTGCACCGGGAATCCGGGTGGAGCTGAAAGCCACGGGCAAGATGTGGATGGACGAGGATGCGCGGACCAAGCACATATACATGAGTAAGATCATGGATGTGACAAGCGACGACAGGATTGAGATCCTGATGCCCTTCGAGAAAGGCAAAATCGTTCTGTTGCCTGTAGATGGCGAGTACAGCCTGTGCTTTTATTCCACCAAAGGCTTATATCAATGCTTTGCCAAGATCGTGGACAGGTACCGAAGCGACAATATGTATATTCTTGTCATGGATCTGACCAGCGAGCTGTCGAAGCTCCAAAGACGTGAATACTACAGATTCAGTTGCGCTCTTGAGCTGAAATCCAGGGTCTGTACAAAGGAGGAGCTGGAAGCCTTCGAGAAAAACCGCAAGTATCTTGTGGATCCCGGAGACGACCTGCAAAAAAGTGTTGTTGTTGATATAAGCGGGGGCGGTTTACGATTTGTCGCTAACTTCCACTATGAGGAGGGCAGCACAATATATTGTTCCTACAGGCTGCCGGGTTCATCCAGCGAGAAGGATTACGAGATGATATGTAACGTCCTTAAGGTTCAGGAGCTGGAAAGCAGACCGGGACTGTTTGAACACCGTATTCAGTATGTGTATATAGACGAAAACTCCAGAGAAGATATTATTCACTTTATCTTCGAGGAAGAACGAAAAATCAGAAAGAAGCAGACTTAATTATGAAAAAAATTCTTATTATTGATGACTCTGCACTCATGAGAACTGTACTCAGTGATATTATTAATGCAGA
>JAEEGF011848331.1_pt1 | contig 18580 bp, 15 predicted proteins | sample 9134171 | NCBI WGS metagenome assembly JAEEGF01 (sample SAMN16246542, study PRJNA631951) | gut metagenome | biome: gut microbiome; feature: rumen; material: AP-attached | host: Bos | place: Iran: Karaj | collected 2018-10
ATCCACTACATGGAAACGCACAAGCCGCCGTTCCGCATGATTGCTCCGGGTCACGTGTTCCGCGTCGACAACGATGCGACCCACGCCCCCATGTTCCAGCAGTGCGAAGGCCTGGTGGTCGACGAAAACATCAGCTTTGCAGACCTCAAGGGCGTGCTCCAGGTGTTCATGAACAAGCTGTTCGGCGAAGGCGTCAAGACACGTTTCCGCCCGAGCTTCTTCCCCTTCACGGAGCCCAGCGCCGAAATGGACGTGAGCTGCGTGTTCTGCGGTGGCAAGGGCTGCCGTCGCTGCAAGGGAACCGGCTGGATGGAAATCGGCGGTTGCGGTTCAGTGGACCCGAACGTGTTCAAGAACTGCGGCATTGATTCCGAGAAGTACACGGGCTTTGCCTTCGGCTTCGGTCTCGACCGTATCGCCATGCTCCGCCACGAGATTCCCGAAATCGGACTCTTGACGGGCAACGACCAAAGGTTCCTCGAACAGTTCTAAGTTAATTCGGAATTAGGAATTACAAGCAAAAAAAAAGCGAGCCGCGAGGTTCGCTTTTTTATTTACTCTTTCAAGCTTATAATATCGTTTTTTAGTTTCTACGATCTCTTGTAGTCGTCCTGGACGCGGATGATGTCGTCTTCGCCGGTATACTCGCCCACCTGCACTTCGACGATGACCAGCGGGAGCTTGCCCTCGTTCTGCAGGCGGTGAATCGTGCCGGCCGGGATATACGTCGATTCGTTCGGGCGCACATAAAACACCTTGTCGCCGACCGTGCAGGTGGCGGTGCCACTCACCACGACCCAGTGTTCGGAGCGGTGCAAGTGCTTTTGGAGGCTCAGGCGTTCACCCGGACGCACCACAATGCGCTTCATCTTGTAGCTTTCGGAATCCTCGAGAACCGTGTACGTACCCCAGGGACGGTTCACCGTCTGAGGTACCGTCGGCAAGGCGGAGCCACGGGCCTTGAGTTCGTCCACAACCTTCTTTACCTTCTGGCTGCTGCTCAACGGAGCCACCAGCAAAGCGTCCGGCGTATCAACAATAAGCATCTTGTCGAGGTCGATGGTGCAAATCTGACGTTGGCAACCAAGCACCAGCGAGTTCTTGGAACCGATGGCCAAGTGTTTCTCGTTCTTGTTGTTGCCGTCGGCGTCATGCTCGTACTCACCGTAAAGGCTGTCGAACGCACCGAGGTCGCTCCAACCGATATCACTCGGCACCACCTTCACCTTCGAGGACTTCTCCATCACCGCGTAGTCAATGGAATTCGACGGGATGGCCATCATGTCGTCGTAGTTCACACGGACAAGGGTATCGTGGTCCTCTTTCTTGGCCTTTTCAAAAGCAGCCTTCGCCGCAACCAGAATATCGGGAGAATACTGACCCAATTCGTCAAGGAACGTGGAAACCTTGAAGCAGAAGATGCCGCTGTTCCAAAAGAACCTGCCCGACTCCACATACTTCTTGGCAGTCTCCAGGTCCGGTTTCTCGACAAATCGCTTCACATCTTCGCCATTGGCCTCGATGTAGCCGTAACCCGTTTCAGGGCCCGTCGGCGTAATGCCGAACGTAACCAGGTTTCCCGCCTTGGCCAGGGCTTCTGCCTTCTTGAGGCATTCCGCATAGGCTTCCTTTTTACGGATCACATGATCCGAGGGGGAAACTAAAACAATGTCATTCGCCTTGAGGTTCAAGCAGGCAAGCGCAATGGCCGGAGCCGTATTGCGGCCTACCGGTTCCAGCAAAAAGCGGGCGTTACTCGCTTCAACTTCTTCAAGCTGGTCTTTGGCCAAAAAGTACTGTTCCGCATTGCTCACAATGTACTGGGCGCCGCAAATGCGGGCGTTCGTCTTTACCGTACGCTGGAACAACGATGTACCAGCAAACAGGCGGGCAAACTGTTTGGGCATGAGGGAGCGGCTAATGGGCCAAAGGCGCGTACCGCTACCACCGCAAAGAATCAGGTTAATCATCTAGCACTCCTAGTTCTGGCCCCAATGGCCGTTGCTAATCAGCTGAACATCACGTGTAGTCAGCACCCCGTAGTAAACGGTCTGGACAGACGGCAAGATCAAGCCAATCAGGCGGTTCCAAGTAGCAAGGTCAGAAGCATCAACATACACGATGTCATGCGCATTCAAGTCAAAGCGATCTGCCATGGCAAGCGACATCGCATTTTTGGCGTTCAAATGGAACACGTCAATTTGAGAGTCAGATGTGTTACGGATGACGTAAATGGACCTGGACGAAGCGTTCGTCGTCTGCAGACCACCCGCCGTTGCCAGGGCTTCCATCAAGGAGAGCTTGCCCTGGTTCACATTGACAATTCCCGCCTTCTGGACTTCACCCATCACGTAAACGCGATTCTCTTTCTGGGTTTCAGAAAGCGCAGGCACAAAGAGCTGGTCATCGGGCTTCATGAGGATTCGGTCCAACGGAAGGTTGCTCTTGAAGGCTTCCAGGTAGTTGATGTTGTAAACCTTGTCACCACGGCGGAGCTGAATACCTGCCGGATCGGCCTCTTCCGAGAAACCTCCCACAGCGGCAATGGCCAGCGGGATTGTCATCGGTTTTTCATCAAAAGCAACGTAGCCGGGCTTGTTCACGGCGCCAGACACAAAAGCCTTCACGCTGTTATAACCCGTAACGCGGACATCCACCTGAGGATCATTCAAAATCTTATCCGAAAGACGCTTCGTAATTTCGGTACGAAGTTCCTGGGCCGTAAGGCCCGCCGCCTGAAGTTCTCCTGCATACGGGTAGAAGAGTTTGCCTTCGGTCGTCACCTTCTGACCTGCCGGCTGGTACTGCCCCATCGGGGAAGTCAATTCGGGATGTTCCCACACGACCACCTGGACCATATCCAGGGGGCCAATGCGGTATTCCAAATTCGGCATGGAGTCCACCACAAGTTCGGCCAAATCGCCAAGTCCGTCTGCCGAATCTGCCGTAGTGGAATGCGCCGTAAATTCGCCTTGATCAAGAGAGTGCACATACACCTTGATTCCGTTAAAATCAGAATCATTCGCAGGCTCGCTCATTCGCATGTGCGGACCGGCAGAGCAACTCGCAAGCATAGTTGCAGCAGCGCAACCAAGCAACAAAGTCAACTTTTTCATTTTGCCTCACTCTGTTTTATTTTTTCAACCCAGTAGGGTGTGAGTTTCGATATAAAATTCCAAGCCAATACAAAGGCGGATTCTGGACGACGATACGGGTCCGGAATATCGACCTGCAGGCTTTCTCCATAACGGGAAACTTTTCCCTCAAGCCAAGGATATTTGCTGAGCAATTCCCGCTTATGGCCGTTTTCCATAACCAAAATAAGATCCGCCCACTTGAGAATATCCATATTGATTTGACGAGCGTGATGGGCACTCATGTCAATGCCATGCTGCATGGCAATCTTTTGGCTCAGTTCGTGCGCCGGATGATCGACCAAGGCGCCAAGGCCTGCGCTCATCACGTTGAAATCCGGGCCTAGTTCCTTTTTTAAAAGGTACTCACCCGTAGGACTTCGGCAGATATTTCCAGTACAAACAACAAGAATGTTCTTCATTGGCATCTAAAATAGAAAAAAACAATATGTCGTTACTAGTTCTAAGTTACTAGTTACTAGCGAATTAGGGGTTAGTACGGCTTACAGCTCAAATGCAAAGCCCAAATCCTTCAACAACGGATTTTTGGTGTCCTTCTCGGAGAGGAGCGGTTCAAAGCCGTTACCAACAGGCCACTTGATGCCAATGGCAGGGTCATTCCACATAAGCCCGCCCTCGTCCTTGGGGTCATAGAGGCGCGTGCATTTGTACACAAAAGTCGCCGTTTCGCTCAACACCACAAACCCGTGCGCAAAACCCTCGGGAATGTAGAACTGTCTCTTGTTCTCGGCACTAAGGACAACGCCCTCCCACTTGCCAAACGTAAGACTGTTCTTACGAAGGTCCACTGCAACATCAAAGACCTCGCCCTCGAGCACGCGGACCAGCTTTCCCTGCGGGTTCTTCTTTTGAAAGTGGAGACCGCGGAGCACGCCCTTCTTGCTGCGGGACTCGTTGTCCTGCACAAAGACCATGTCAAGACCAGCAGCATCGAACTCGCCCTTGTTGTAGGTTTCCATAAAATAACCGCGACTATCGCCAAAAACAGTCGGTTCAATGATAGTCACACCTTCGATGCTGGTTTTAATAAAATTGAATTTTCCCATTTAAATTCCTCAATTCCTTAATATTTGATTTTGCCTTCGGCGACCTTTCGCAAGTGCTGACCATAAGGGCTCTTGCCGTACTTGGCGGCGGATTCCAAAAGTTTCTCCTTGCTGATCCAGCCATTAATAAAGGCAATCTCTTCGACAGCCGAAATCTGGATGCCCTGGCGGTTCTCAACCATGCGCACAAAATCGCCTGCCTCAATAAGGCTGTCCATAGTGCCTGTATCAAGCCAAGCAAAACCGCGTCCCAGGAGTTTGACATCGAGCAAACCTTCACGCAGGTAGTTCTCGTTTAAGTCGGTAATCTCGAGTTCACCGCGGGGGCTCGGCTTTTGGGACTTTGCCTTGGCAGAGACGCCCTTCGGGTAAAAATACAGCCCCGTGATGGCGTAATTGCTTTTGGGTTCCTTAGGTTTTTCTTCGACCGAAATCACCTTGCCGTTGCTGTCGAATTCCACGACGCCAAAGCGTTCCGGATCCTCGACGTAGTAGCCGAACACACTCGCTCGGGCATCCTGCTCCGCGTTTTTCACAGCGGCCTTCAAAAGCGGGCTGAATCCGTTGCCATAAAAAATGTTGTCGCCCAGCACCATTGCGCAGGCGTCATCGCCAATGAACTCCTCGCCCAAAATAAAAGCCTGGGCAAGGCCATCGGGGCTCGGCTGCACCTTGTAACTCAAGTTCAGCCCCATCGCGGAGCCGTCGCCCAAAAGGCGTTCAAAGTTCGGCAAGTCCGTAGGCGTGCTGATGATGAGGATGTCGCGAATGCCGGCAAGCATTAACGTCGACAGCGGATAATAAATCATCGGCTTGTCGTAAACGGGCAACAACTGCTTCGACGTGACCATCGTAAGCGGGTAAAGACGGGTACCGGATCCACCGGCAAGTACGATTCCTTTCATGCCCATAATTTAACAAAAAGAACTATCTTTGCACTCTATGGAAAAACCGGCTACGCCAAGACTTATGGACTTTTTGCCCAGAACCGCCCCCAATTCGCAGGGAGAGGGAGCCAACAACCTATTGGCCGAGGACATTCTGGAAAAATTCATGGCTTGGGCGGACGCCCGCGGGACAACATTGTACCCCGCGCAGGAAGAGGCAATCCTCGAACTTCTCGACGGCAAGAACGTCATTTTGAACACGCCTACGGGCTCGGGCAAGTCGATGGTCGCTTTGGCACTCCATTTCGACAGCATCGTACATGGCCGCAAGAGCGTGTACACCTGCCCCATCAAGGCGCTGGTGAACGAGAAGTGGATGGCGCTCTGCAAGGAATTCGGCGCCGAGAACGTCGGGCTTTCGACCGGTGATGCGACCGTGAACCACGACGCGCCCATCCTCTGCTGCACGGCAGAAATCCTTGCGAACATGGCGCTCAACGAAGGCGAAAAACTCGACATCATGGACGTGGTGATGGACGAGTTCCACTACTATTCCGACCGCGAGCGCGGTGTCGCCTGGCAAGTGCCGCTCCTCACGCTCCCGCAATCACGATTCTTGCTGATGAGCGCGACCATAGGTGCAACGGATTTTTTTGAGCGCGACCTCACGAAGCATACCGGCAAAGAGACTGTGACCGTACGCTCCACGCAGAGGCCCGTGCCGCTCGACTTCAGCTACAGCACCTCCGAAATCTCGACCGAAGTGCAGAAATTGGTGAACGAAGGCAAGGCGCCCGTGTACGTGGTACACTTTACACAGGCCGCCGCGGCCACCAACGCACAGAACTTCATGAGCCTTGACCTCTGCACCAAAGAAGAAAAGGCGAAAATCAACGAGGCCATCAAAGAGGTACGTTTTTCGAGCCCGTACGGCCCCGATGTCAAGCGTTGGCTTAAGCAGGGAATCGGGTTGCACCATGCAGGGCTTTTGCCCAAGTACCGCATCCTCTGCGAAAAACTTTCACAGCAAGGTTTACTCAAAGTCATCTGCGGCACAGACACCCTCGGCGTCGGCGTGAACGTCCCTATCCGCACGGTGCTCTTCACGCAGCTCTGCAAGTACAGCGGCGACAAGACGGCAATCCTCACCGCACGAGACTTCCACCAGATTGCGGGCCGCGCCGGAAGAAAAGGCTTTGACGACGTGGGCTACGTGGTGGCGCAGGCTCCCGAGCACGTCATCGAGAACCTGAAACTCGAGGCGAAGAGCCGCCAGACCGGCAAGAAGTTCCAGAAGCGCAAACCGCCCGAGCACGGCTATGTGCCCTTTGACGAGAACACTTTCAAGCGTCTCATCGATTCCGCACCCGAACCACTCACGTCGAGTTTTCACGTTGATCACGGGATGCTCCTGAACATCCTGAGCCGCGAAACCGACGGTTGCCGCGCCATGCGAAACCTCATCAAGGACTGCCACGAGAGCGCCGCCAGCAAGAAGCAGTTAAACCACCGCGCCTTCCAATTGTTCCGCAGCCTGGTGGAAAAGAAAATCGTGGAGTTCGTCCCTGCAGTCGCTCCAGGATACAGCCACCTGCGCGTGAACATGGATTTGCAGGACGACTTCGCAATGAACCAGCCGCTCTCGCTGTACCTGCTCGACACGCTCCCGAAACTCGACAAGGATTCGCCAGAGTACGCGCTCGACGTGATTACCCTGTGCGAAAGCATCGTCGAGAATCCCGACGCCATCCTCCGCATCCAGCTGAGCAAGGCCCGCGACGCCCGCATGAACGAACTCAAGGCGCAGGGCATGGAATACAACCAGCGTCTGGAGGAACTCGACAAGGTCGAATACCCCAAGCCACTGCGAGACTTCATTTACGACACCTACAATGCGTTCGCCGAAGTGCACCCGTGGGTCGACGTGAACGTGGAACCCAAGAGCATCGTGCGCGAGATGTTCGAGAACTTCAGCACCTTCAGCGGGTACGTGAAACAGTACAACCTGCAGCGCATGGAAGCAATTCTACTGCGGCACCTTAACTACGTGTACAAGGTGCTCTCGCAGACAGTGCCCGATGGCTATAAAAACGAGGAACTCCTCGAGATGCAAGACTACCTGGGCGACATGATCCTCCGTGTGGACTCGAGCCTTTTGGAAGAATGGGAAAAGATGGCGCACCCCGAAGACTACCAAAAGCGCCTGGACGAGGGTGCAACGGAAGACGAGGCAGAGAAGGCTTTCGGCGCAGACAAGGCCGCCGCCGACATCACCTACGACAAAAAGCGGTTCCTCTCGATGGTGCGTCAACGCATTTTCCAAATCATGGGAAGCCTCCAAAAGCAGGACTACGCCGACGTGCTCGACAGCCTCGCCGCCGACCTCCTCGAGGGGGAACTTTTGGCCGATGCCGAGGGCACACCCTGGACCGAGAAGCGCCTGCTCGAGACCATGGCCGCCTACACCGCCGATCACCACAAATTCCGCCTGGACGTGGAAGGCCGCGCGCTCGCCCACACCATCGTCACCTACGACGGCGACACGATGCACGTGCAGCAAATGCTCCAAGACGAGGAAGAATTCAACGACTGGAGCATCGATTTCGACATTTCGCTTGCGGAGAGCCGTGAAGCCGGCATACCTCTCCTCAAGATGGCCCGCCTCGGCGAGGTGTAATTTTCTATGATTAACGGCATGGACAGCAATTCTTTCAAAGGCAAGTTCGCGGCAGTCCTCCCTGCCGGGGGACTCGGCAAGCGCATGGGCGGGAACATCCCAAAACAACTCATGGAAATGGGCGGCAAGCCCGTCTACCGTTACAGCCTCGAGACGTTCCTCCACATGGACGAATTCGCGGAAGTCGTGATGGCAGTGCCCGCCGACTGGAAGGACCTTTTTGAAAAGGATTTTTCTCACCCCAAACTGAAAATCGTCGTGGGTGGCGCCGAACGATGGCAGTCCGTAAGGAACGGAGTCGAGGCCCTCACAAGCGGAGCCGAATACGCACTGGTCCACGACGTGGCGCGCCCCTTCATCAGCGAAGAAATCATCCGCGACGTATGCAAAACTTTAGTTGAAAAGGGCGCATGCCTCGTAGCAAAACCTGCAGTCGACACAATCAAGGTTGCCGCCGATGGTTTGGTCAAACAGACCATCGACCGCCGCACCGTTTGGCTTGCACAAACTCCGCAAGCCGCTCGCATTTCTCTTTTGAAATCACTCTACAAGCGAATCGACGCGGAGCCCCTCGGCTTCACGCCCACCGACGAAGCAAGCATTTTAGAGCATTTCGGCGAAGCCGTCTACATCGTGAAGGGCAATGCCGCAAACGACAAGTTGACGACACCAGAAGATTTCAAAATACTATCGCAACTCGCGTAGAGGCCCTAAATCCGACAAAGTTTCCGTCCAAAAGATTATTGGCGGTTTTTGTCCAAAATACGGTTTTTCACATTTTACGGGTTTTTGAATCCATATTTTTTTCTTATATTTGCCCTAGATTCCGGAGGAATTATGAAGATTTCTAACCTTTTTGCGGCAGGCCTGCTTGCCACTTCGATTGCCACCGCAGCCGAAGGCGAAGACCAAATGTCCACCCCGGCAAAAAAGAGCGAGCCCTCTTTCTTTAGCGTGGGTGTTCGTGCCGCCTATAATTACAACACGATGTTCGGTCTCTCGGACGAATGGAACATCTATGCCGACGATGCCGATGAACCCTCCGGCAATGGTTTTGAAGGCGGTCTCGCCATTCGCCTGCAACTGCTCCCCTTTATGCAGTTCACCCCGGAAGTTTTGTTCAACTACACCAAGCTGACCCAGGATGACGGCGACACCGACCGTGAATTCGAGCAAATGGGCGTCGAGATCCCCGTACTCCTCCGTGTCACACCCATTGAATGGGTCTACCTCGTTGTCGGTCCGACCATAGAATTCAATGTCAGCGACGAAGAGCACCTTAACAGCGGCGAAATGGATGCCGCCGGCGACAAATACTACCACGAATTCCCCGAAGGCTACGACCGCAAGGCTGTGCAATTCGGACTCACGCTGGGTATTGGCGGTTACGCCATTCCCAACAGGCTCAGTTTCGACATCCGCCTGAACCTCGGAATGTTCAACGACGTCTATGAGGGCAGGACTCTTAAAGATAGCAGCGGAAAAGAATACAAGGGTAGCAAGCTCATCGACTTGAGCGGCGGCAAACAAATGGCCTTCAAGTTCGGCCTTGGATTCTGGTTTATGTAAGCGAAGCTGCAAGTGCATCCATAGACTCACTCTTGCCAACGGAATGACACAGAAAAACCCGCTCGAACGAGCGGGTCTTTGTTATAAAGTTTGGTCAATCTCTTAATAAACAGCGCACTTAGCTGGAACAGGCAGATTAACTGTAACAACGGGTTCCGAACATGGTGTGTTTATATACCATTCATTTGCAGCGCCAATCGTTACAACGTTACTGCCGCATGTAATCGTTCCACCAACCATACTTCCTGTAGGCTGGCAGTTGAAATTTGCATAACTAACCGCAATCGTTATAGATGCTTCACCAGCAGGGACTTCTATTCCTGTATTAGCTGCTTCAATTAGGTAATCCGGCTTCGTTGCGTCAATCGCCTTCGCATCGTCACATTGAATAGTTTCGACACTATTGTCGTCATTCGCAACCGTGAAAGAAACACCGGTAACCACGTCACCCTTAGCGGTGACCGGGGCCGTCGCAACCAGGCCCGTGGCGTCAGCAGTCGCGCCCTTCCACGAATAAGAGAGGGTAAGTCCGTCAGCGGTCGTGCATCCCGAAGCAGTCCACGTAGCAGACTGACCCTGAGATACATCAGGCTGTATGTTCGTAGGCATGCACTTGCAACCAGTAATCGGGGCGCCGTTCACATGGAGCGGGGAGCATTGCACAACACCCGTACCGTTTTTCGTCGTAATCGTCACCGAGGCTTTCTTATCACCGGAGGTCTTGTAAGTTACCGCCTCAGACGTTGTGCTTCCTGTAACAGTATAAGACGGGATAGAGCCCCCTTCAAACGTCCACTCTAGTTTCGCCGACATCATGTCCATCGGATTGGTAATGGCAGCACCCTTCGAGAAAGTCCACGTGGTAGAGGAGTCCAATTCAATAGTCGAAACCTTCGGGGCGCAAGTGCCATAGTTAGTATCACCCGTACTCGGCTGGGCAGACGAAGAAGAAACCTCAACTATCTGAGATACAGGGGTCGAAGCCTGGCTGCTCGAACTCAACTGGCCAATCGGACCAGTAGAGGAGGTCTGCCTAAGAATGCTGGAGGAAGAGCGAGGAACCTGGCTCGCACTCGTGCCCGGAGTCTGGCCCGCACTTGAAGCAGGCGTTTCGCTGGACGTTTCTATAATGTCTGGGGGATTCGCCATTTCCGCTTGGCATCCCTCGTAACCAGGAGCACCCGCCACACAGTTGGCCAAGGCACTTTTAATTTCGCCTTCACCAAGTCCTTCATTGACCAACGTCGTGGCAAGTCCTTCCAACGAAGCATCAGCATTAATGATTTCTCCATCACCGCAGGCCCAAAAAGCACCTGCGATGCATGCTGCGGAAAGTCCAAAAACAAGTTTTTTCTTCATATAAAAACCTCTTCGTGGAAAAATAAATAAATCTTTGGCAAAAGGGTAATCTTTGACGATTTTTAGTGAAGCAAAACACAAAAAAAAGCCCCCTTTTGGGGGCTTTTTGAGAAAATTTTAATTTCTATTTCACATCCCAGTAGCAACTGGAACCGGTAACCTCTACATAGTAACCAATATCTGAATCAGCGAAAGAGGCTACGTAACCACTAACTCCAGTTCCATTAATCGTCACTGCACAATCCGCGTTAATATAGTCCGGTTTGGTTTCCAGGAAAATACAATGGCTTTGAGATGAGGCCCAACCCGTACCTACTATACTAAACGCAACACTTCCACATCCAACATTGGGGCAGTAAGTTGCACAATTCTCGGCAGTATACAAAGTGCTACTCGACGACTCCGGTTCTACGCTCGAGCAGGATTCCTCGCTCGAACTGGATTCCTGGGAACTGCTGGACGGCGGTTCGCTGGAACTGGACACAACACTACTCGAACTGGGGGTCACGGAGGAACTGCTGGGACACTCCACCTCTCCCATATAATTAATCTTACAGCCTTCACTGGAGGACGGTTGCGGAGTCGAAGAGGAACTGCGCGGCACCGAGGAACTCGTTCCGGAGGTCGGTGAGCTCGAGGGACTGGAAGTCACAGAACTGCTGGATTCCACAGGTCTGGCCACAATCTTAACAGAAACGCATTCACCCATATCTTGGCCATCGACCGTCAAAAGCGGGAAAGTCTTATCTAGGGGGCTATCAAACACCATGCCCACCATAGGAACGCTAGTCGTTTGGAATCCCGTGCCGCGGGCTCCATCCAGGTTTTCCCACTCATACTCCTTGCCATCGCGGGTTCCTTCATTTTTTATATACTGCCATACGACGGTATCTCCCACATAGGCTTGCCTGTCTACAGGCTTGCATGTTCCTCCCAGCGGTAGAATCACCTCTTCGCTGCTGCTGGACTCCTCTTCCTCGCTACTCGAACTTTCGGGTTCAGACGAACTGCTCTCTTCGACGCTGCTCGAACTTTCGGGGGCAGACGAACTGCTCTCCTCAACGCTGCTCGAACTTTCGGGGGCAGACGAACTGCTCTCCTCCACACTGCTCGAACTTTCTTCGTTGACGCTCGACGACAACGAATCCGCTGGGGCAGACGAACTAAGAGAATCCGTCACAGAACTAGACGACTTAATAGACAAGGAGCTCGACGACAACACACTGTCCTTCACCGAGGAACTGGAAACGACTGTATCTTCGTCCACAGGATCCTTTTTAGAAATCGGGTTGTCCCGGAACGCCTGGGTTATCTGGGACTCACACTCCTTATTGCCCTTGCACTGTTCCAGGGCGTCAATCACATCGGCAGCCGTCAAATTGCCATATCGTTCCAGCGCCAAGTGGTCGCTATCTTCGGCGCTCTCCACAACGCCTTCACCGCAGGCCCAAAACAAAAGGACTGCACACAAAGACAAAAGGCTATATAACAGGTTCTTACGCATATAAATACACTCTCTCCAAGAAATATAAATTAAAATTTACAGAATGCAACCGCCTCAGCCCCCAGAGGTGTCATTTTTCACGATTTTTTGCAAAAAAGTGCTTTTTTATTCTTCCTGACCAGGTTCCGTCATCTTGCGCTGGCCCGTAATGAACTGGCGCACGTACGGATTCTTGGTATTTTTGATCTCATCGACCGTCCCGACCTCGATAATGCGGCCATTGTAGAGCATGGCGATACGGTCTGCCACCTTGAAGGCGCTGACCATGTCGTGCGTCACCACCACCGAGGTCACACCGAGCTTGCTCTGCATGTCGAGAATGAGGTCGTTGATGACATCGCTCGTAATGGGGTCCAGACCCGTCGTGGGTTCGTCATACAAAAGGATTTCGGGATTCAATGCGATGGCACGAGCCAGGGCGACACGCTTGCGCATACCGCCCGAGAGTTCACTCGGCATCTTGGTGCGGAACTCGGGCACAAGGTTGATCATCTGGAGTTTTTCGGTCACCACATCCTGAATCTGCTTTTCGCTGAGTTCCGGGTGGTGTTCGCGCAGGGCAAAGGCGATGTTCTCGCCCGTACTCATGGAGTCAAAGAGGGCGCCCATCTGGAAGAGCATGCCCATTTTGCGGCGAATGGTATGCGTATCAAAGAACTTCGGCGTACTGATGGTCACGCCGTCCACAGACACCTCGCCACCATCCGGCTGCAAAAGGCCAATCATGTGCTTCAGAATCACGGACTTGCCGCCACCGGACTTGCCGATAATGACCATCGTCTCGCCGCGACGGATGTCGAGGTTCACGTCTTGCAAAACCGTCTGCGGGCCAAAGGATTTTTTTAGCCCCTTGAGGCGGATGGCGATATCGTTCGGGTCAATCTTTACGTTTGGCATAGTCACCTGCAGCTTAGAAGAACATTATTGCATCGAGGCCAAAATCGGCAATCAAAATCATGAGGCAGCTCGAGACCACCACGTTCATGGTCGCAATTCCCACGCCGTGCGCACCGGGCTTCGCGTTGATGCCGTGATAGTAACCGAGCACAAAAATCAAAGTTCCAAAGACAAACGACTTGATAATCCCAGACCAAAGGTCCATGGATTCAAAAAGGTACTGCATGCCCGTGTAATAGGTGTACGTGGTAATGTCGAGGGCGAGCACACAAACAATCCAGCCCCCAATTAGAGCCAACGCATTCGAAATGGCCGTGAGGCACGGGATCATCGTAATGAAGGCGACAAAACGCGGGAGCGCAAGGTAACGGTACGGTTCCAAGCCTAATACGGTATAGGCGGCCAGTTCCTCTTTTTCTTTCATGGATCCGAGCTCCGCCGCCACGGCGCTGCCGACTCGGCCGGCAAGCACAATCGCCGTAAGCAAAGGACCCAATTCTATGAGCACCATCTTGCAAGCTGCTGTTCCAACAAATTTATCTGAAACTAAGTTGTGGAACTCGAACTCCGCCATGATGGTCGCCACCATCCCCGTAAAGATGGACGTCACGAACAACAGCGGGAGCGAAGAGACGCCAATGGAGATCATCTCCTTCACAATCAAGTTCGGGTTCTTGAACACGTGCGGCATCTGTTTGAACGTGTTCAGCAAAATGCAGACGACCTCCCCGATACTGGAGATGCCCTCGGCAATCACGCGACCAAGCCAAAAAACAGGTTTTAGAATCACTGCCATCAGCCAAAATCTCCAAATCCGGTAGCGCCCATGTCGCCGCCATCGTCGTACTGGTATTCGTCGCCTTCGCCACCGGCACCGCCATCGTTAATCGCGTTGAAGAAGGTCGTGATGTTCGGCTCAAAATAAAGCGGGATGTCCTTGACGGAACCATTACGGTGCTTGGCCACAATAAGCTCAGCCTTGTTGTAGTCTTCGTCCTTGTGGGTTCGCACATAAGGACGTTCCACGAACCACACCATGTCTGCGTCCTGTTCAATGGAGCCCGATTCACGGAGGTCCGAGAGCTGCGGGCGGTCGCGGCCCTTTTCCTCGACCTTACGGCTAAGCTGGGCAAGCGCAATGACCGGGATGTGCAGTTCCTTCGCCAAAATCTTGAGGCCGCGCGAAATGGCGCCAATGGCCACGGCGCGGTTTTCTTCGCCACCCGTCTTCATTAGCTGCAGGTAGTCCACGATGAGCATGTCGAGCTGGTCCTTGCGCTTGAGTTCGCGCGCCTTGCTCATGAGTTCCATAATGCCGAGGTCGGCATTGTCGTCCACATACAGCGGGGACTGGTTGATGGGGGCGACCTTCGCGATAATCTGGTTCATCTCGTCGCGGTTGAGTTTGCCAGAACGGAGCTTGCTTTGGTCCACACGGGCACGAGAGCACAGCAAACGCTGGGCAAGCTGCACGCCGTCCATTTCAAGGCTAAAGAATGCAACCTTGCGGTTGTAGTCAATAGCGGCGTTCGCGGCGATGGTCAGGGCAAACGAGGTCTTGCCCACGCCGGGGCGTGCCGCCAAAATAATGAGGTCCGAATCCTGCAGGCCGTTGGTGAGTTCGTCCAACTCCGTAAGCCCCGTCGGGATACCCGTAATCCCTTCCTTGCGGTTGGTCAAACGGTCCAGGAGCGGCGTCACGAACTTCTCGATCGGCAGCAACGACTTCCTTACCTGCTGGTCGGCAATGGCAAAGATGGTCTTTTCGGCATCCTGCAGCACTTCTTCGGGAGCGATGGAGGCATCCAAGGACTTTTTGATGGTATCGTCAGAAGCCTTGATCAACTGGCGCAGCACGTACTTGCTGCGCAGATGCTGGACGTTCCATTCCACGTTGGCCGAGGAGGCAACGGCGTCCATCAGGTCAAAGATGTATTCGCGACCACCGCACTTTTGGATTTTGCCCTCTTTCTCCAATTCGGCAGAGAGGGTCAAAACATCTATCGGGCTCGCCATGCGGAAAAGCTGGGTCATCGCATGCCAAACCAAACGGTGGCGTTCAAAAAAGAAAAAATCATCCGAGGGAATCGCCGTAGCGAGAGTTTCCATTACGTTCGGATCACGCAAAATTCCGCCGAGCAGGTAGCGTTCCGCTTGCTCGTCGACCGGAATAGGCCGATTCTCGTACATCGGCTGTTCATTATTAAAATCAGGCATAAGCTATGCTTGAAATATAATTTTAAAGTAACTGCAACGCGGGATGTGGACCTTCCAAGTGACCCACTTGAGCTGCTTATCGCCCGCCATGGCAAACGCATCCACAAGGGAACACGTTTTTACACCGTTAAAATCCATGTCGGTTCCGGCGCAATCGTTAAAGACCTTGCCCTTGCCAAAGACCTGGTGGAACAGCGGTTCACCAAAGGTGACCATCATCTTAGGTTCGATAAACGAGAGTTCCTTCGCAAGCATCTTGCGGAGGGCGGTCTCCAAAAGCGGGGGGAAGTTCCGCGCTACCGGGCCCTTGTAAAAATACGCGATTCCAATGTCGCCTTGCTGCACATTCAAGTTCGCAAATAGGCGTACGAGCATTTCTCCGGTGGGCGATTCAAAGAACTTGCCTGCCGGGATATCGGCATGCGGTGCGGGAAACAACAGGAGCAACTGCGGGTGTTCGGGGCCCTCGTATCGCGCAATGCCCGGGACGCCCGCATAAACGGACTCCTTGGCAACATCATCGTAAAATGCATCGAGCGATTCCGCCGATTCGTAAGCGGCAACCGGCTTTTTCACAGGGCGCGGAGCCGGCATGACGCCTTCGAAAACTGGAGACGGCTTTGACGAAGGAGGCGCTACTTTGGCGGGGGCGGCGGGAGCCGAAGGCTTCACGAGCGCCGGGCCCCGGTCGGCGGCAGGGCGCTGTGGAATGGCAGGCATGCCGGGCTGCTTTGCCAACGTCCAAGGCTCGTCCAACAAAATGTCGGCACCGCCCAAGTCGGCCTGCCCCTGGAGGTAATTGCGAAGTTCGCTAAAATCAAATTCTGCCATCGAGTTTTCCCTTCGCAAAATCTACTATTTCTTGCGCCAAGTCCACCTTGCTCCCCAGCTTCATCTCGGGGACATCGGCGCCAGGGCGCACCAGCGCATAGCGAACATCATCAAATCCAAAGCCGCTGCCGCTTGCCACGGGGGCATTGAGCAAAAGGGCGTCGGCGCCGCTCTTTTGGAGCTTTTCGGCAGCGTGCTCCTTAAAGTGGTCCGTCTCCAGGGCAAAGCCCACAATGACCTGCGACGGTTTGGCGCGCCCCTCAAGGCGGGCAGCAGTACAGTCGCGCAAAATGTTCGGATTCGGCACGAGTTCCAGCACAAGCTGGCTTCGGCTGTCCTTGATCTTTTCGTTGGCGGGAGCCTTGGGGCGGTAGTCGGCCACGGCGGCACAATGCACCAGCACATCGGCGTCCTTAGCCTGCGCAAGCACCGCCGCATGCATGTCGCAGGCGCTCTTTACGCGGGTCACATGCACCCCGCCCGGGAACTCCGCCTCCATTGGCCCCGCGACAACGCTGACATCGAAACCGCTTGCAAGGAAGGTCGCGGCGATGGCAACTGCAGTCTTTCCGCTGCTGCGGTTGCTTATATAGCGCACCGGGTCAATCGCCTCTTCGGTACGGCCCGCAGTGATGAGCACCTTCTTGCCGTAACCGGGGAGAGTCTTGTCTAAAGTCGGTTCGATGTCCTGCGCGACAGGAAACGCGGGCGGTTCGGGGGCTTTGCCCTTCGACAGGCTCAGGGACCTTGGTAAGGTTGGTGAGCTTGTCGAACCATCCAGCCACTTCACAATCTCTGCGGGTTCAAGGAGCCTTCCCTGCCCCACTTCACCACAGGCGAGTTCACCCGCGGGCGATTCGAGCACGGTCGTATTTTCGAAGCCGCGGAGCGCCTCCAGGTTGCGCTTTACGGCGGGGCTGTTGTACATCGCAACGTTCATGGCTGGGGCAATAAAGCGCGGGCAGTTGCAGCTCATAAAGCAGAGGCTCACCGGGTCGTCGGCGATACCGCAGGCAAATTTCCCGATAGCGTTCGCGGTCGCAGGGACAACCAGGTAAAGGTCCGCCCACCGCGGAAAGTCAATGTGCTGGAAAGGCCGCGCCTCCACGGCGCCGCTCTTGAGGTACACCGGGCACTTGGAGAGGGAGGCAAACGTCAGAGGCGCCACAAACTGCGTCGCCGACTCGGTCATGCAAACACGCACTTCGGCGCCCTTCTTTTGGAGTAGGCGCAAAAGTTCGCAACTCTTGTAAGCCGCGATACCACCCGAGACACCCAGAAGGATTTTCTTTCCAGCAAGGTTCATGCCCCCTAAGATAGAAATTTCATTCCGTGAGCAATAAGCGACCGATATTAATCGGTCGCGGTTGCACCCGAGACGACGAACGAGCGGTCATAAAAAAATCCCGCAGGCTAATGCCCGCGGGACTTTCTAAACTAGTAAGAGATCTTACTTGGCTTCTTCGGCAGCGGCTTCTTCAGCCGGCTTTTCAGCCTTCTTCTTAGTGGCCTTCTTCTTGGCGGGGGCGGTGGCTTCACCAATGGTGGTGCCGTTTTCGCCCGGCTTGTGAGAGTCCATCCAAGCCTTGAGCTCGGCGGATTCACGGTTCTTGAAGTAGTCCACCACAGAGAGGTAGATCTTGCGGTTGTTCTGGTCGATTTCGGTGACAACAGCCGGGACTTCGTCGCCAACCTTGAATGCATCGGCAGGAACCTTGATGTATTCAGCGGTGAGCTTGGAGACCGGGATGAAGCCTTCGATGCCTTCGCTCATTTCGACGACGACACCGCGATCGAGCATACGCACAATCTTGCCCTTCACTTCGGAGTCCACCGGGAACGTGGTTTCAATAGAATCCCACGGGTCTTCGGTGAGGTGCTTCATGGAGAGGGAAATGCGACGCTTTTCCTTATCGACGGCGAGCACAACGCACTCGACCTTGTCACCCTTCTTGACCATTTCGTTCGGGTGGGTGATCTTCTTGGTCCAGCTCATGTCGGACACGTGGATGAGGCCATCAACACCTTCCTTGATTTCGACGAAGGCGCCGAAGGAAGCGATGTTGCGGATTTCACCAACCACGCGGGCGCCCGGAGGAAGTTCCTGTTCAATGGAATCCCACGGATCGCTTTCGAGCTGCTTCATGCCAAGAGAAATGCGTTCTGCATCTTCTTCGACCTTGAGCACCACGGCTTCCACTTCCTGACCGACGGTGAGGATTTTGGACGGGTGCTTGACATGCTGCGTCCAGGACATTTCGGAAACGTGGATGAGGCCTTCGACGCCAGAATCCAGTTCGACGAATGCACCGTAATCGGTAATGGACACGACCTTGCCCTTGACGATAGCGCCTTCGGGGTAGCGTTCGGCGATGTCCTTCCACGGATGCGGCTTGAGCTGCTTCATGCCGAGAGAGATGCGTTCCTTCTTGTCGTTG
>JAEEGF010407259.1_pt1 | contig 18576 bp, 16 predicted proteins | sample 9134171 | NCBI WGS metagenome assembly JAEEGF01 (sample SAMN16246542, study PRJNA631951) | gut metagenome | biome: gut microbiome; feature: rumen; material: AP-attached | host: Bos | place: Iran: Karaj | collected 2018-10
GATCCACCGGCACTAATAGAACCGGCATGAGCCGTCAAACTCATGTCCGTTGAACTCGTACCTCCCGATATGCTCATTCCGTAATTGGCATTTATCTCAGGAATAGATACCGTCACAGCGCCGCCTCTGGTAAGCTCAAATCCACCGTATATCGTTTTATTGTTTCTCTTTAGCATATCAAGATTTATGATTCCGCTGCGGTAATTTCCGTCTACCAGCACCTGATAGGAAAAAACTTCCATCGTCAGGCCAATAGGTTCATAAACCTTGTATTCTTCAGCGTATGAAAAAAAGCCGCAGGAGTACACCGTAATGATCCAGCATAGGATCATTGAAAGATAAGTGTACAGAATGCGGCTTTTTTTCCTCATATCATATCCTCCTCAGAGGGTATCAGTCATACCAGACATCGGCTTCTTTGAACCTGTCGGCAATATAGTTCCAATATTCCTGGGCATGGTCGGCTTTGTTGCCACGAAGCATCATTCCGCCAAAGCCCTCTACATTTGCTGCGTCATAGCCATAAAAATCTGTTTTACGCATTACATCAAATACTGAGCCATCAGGATACAGGAATGTGATCTTGTCATTTGTGCTGTCATAGGTTACCTGTGCTTTGACACCCATCCTGCTGCCGAGGGTCTCATCTGCGATCACAACATATGCAGACAGCGGATCAATTGTCTGAACGTAGAAGCTGTCGCGCTGAACTTTTTTGCCATCGCTCTGCTCAGAGAACCAATACCCGTCAAAATATGACCAGTCATTGAAGGATATTCCAACGGTCTTGTTCTCATCTCCGGGGGCGATTATAGGATTGGTAGTGGTTGTAGCGGTACCTGTTGAGGCAGCGCTGCCTACTGATGTTGCAACTCTTCTTGTCATGTATACATTGCCAAGGGGCTTGGAATCATCAGTTGCGAACACACCAAGGCCATACTGCCTGTCGCCGATCTGATAGAAACTCGTGAGCAGAAACTCATTTATAAAGCTTCCACTTGCAAACATATAGCGGGCCAGTATGCCACTGTCGGGGTCTTCAACAAAGATATCGCCGTCAATCATCTTTCCTGTGTACATCTCACTTGGAAGACTTGAGCTGTCCAATATACCACTTTCCCCGGTCTGCCTGTTGACCAGTGTCTGCTTGAACCAGTTTGCAACAAGTGTGACATCATTGCCACCGCCATCGATTATGTTGGCGTTAAAGTAGTTGTAGAAGCACATGGCCTCCGTCGGCTCTCCCACAAGGAATACCTTCCAGTCGCCGCTAACCTCATATGGTGTTGTCAGTTCACTGGCTCCTGCAGGTACGGCAAATGTATTGGTCACATCATAGACCCAGGTGAAGTCATCTGCTTCAGGTCTCACAGCTCCGTCTCCCTGGTATGAGGCTGGGATCTTATCCTTCCACTCACTCTCCGGCACCTCCGGAGGTCTTTCCATAACGGTGGCCGAAGCGCTTATCGGCATTGTACAAACTGCCAGAACTGCTGCAGTTATCACAGCACCTGCAGCCTTAAAGAGTTTGCTGTTAGCTCTTTTGAGTATTGTCATGATAATGAATCCCTCCTTCTCCTTATGCTGTATCATTCTACAGGCTGACCGCACTCCCTGCAGAATCTGCTCCCCGGTGAGAGTTCGTTTCCACAGTTGCGGCAAAATCTTGTCTGAATCTTAGGTTGTGGCTGCGCCGTATTGATTGGCTCCTGCGGCGGTGTATAGGCAGGTTGCTGCGGTGCACTGCTCTGACTTTCCTGCGCCTTTTGCATCTCCTCTGAGGTCACAGGTCCGGGCATGTTATCAAAAAAATCCACGGGTTTCCAACCATCAGAAGACTGCGGCTTATCTGCAATGCCTTCATCTTCTTCCAGCCTCTGCTTCACTTCAATAAGTGTCGCAATGGCACTGTTCACTAATTCCAATAAGCTATCATCGGCCATAAGCCTCTCCTTTCACCGTCCTCAGACTCCCATCTGTGAATAATATTCCTGCTCGTAGCGGGTATAAATCTTATAGGAGTCATAATCGCCCGTATATTTAAGTTCCTCTGTATCTTTTTTCTGATAGTAGATCATCCCGGAGCTGAAATCCATGTACTCAGCTGAAACGATATTGTCACCCTGATAGTAAACAATGGTCGCACTGCACATAACGGTGTTGTCATCTTCAAAGCCCTTACTACTCATCGTCGGCCTGGCATTAGCTTCAATCATCCTCGATCCGTCAGTATCGGTGATTGTGATCTCTGGCGCCTTGAGAGTATTTTCCGCAGCTATATATGCTGTCGGAAACAGCAGGTAAAACTCGGAATCATTATCAAAGCTCAGATCCCAGAATATCTCTTCTCCGGCTTCCAGGAACAGATCTGTTGTAAGGGGGCGCCGATCTCCGGAATAAACAATAGTGTTGTTCACGAACCAGTCTATACGCTTGTCAGTAAGGTTTTTGGCATGCAAAAGTATCTTGCCGTCTGCAGCTTTCTGGAAACCATATTCAACAAAACCCTCAGGACTTTTATAGGTCGTAGTTCCGTCAACTGCAGTAATATAGCCTGCGGAGCGATACTCTTCATATACACTTTGGGGAAGCTCGGGTACATTCTCCTGCAATTTGTGTGCAAAGACTTCCACGTGATCATAGCTTTCCGGACAATATGTATGGAATTTTTTCTCTCTTGCCCATACTCTTGAATAATAGACAAGATAGCCGTCCTCATCAAAATACATGACATCAGCATCACCAATGATGCCGTCTCCACTTATATTAACGTCGACCTCATGCCAGCCGTCATACATACCGCCTTCTACAATTTCTCCTGTGGTGACATTCACCTTTGATGCGGAAAAGGCATCCACCATGCGAACTGTATTTGGGTGCTTATTTGTTGCATAGGCAGTTATTTCTACCTGATCATAGCCATCCTGCAACAGCGCATCATCAACGGTACATTCAAGTATGTCTTCTACCCCTGATACCATGACATCCGTATCCATGGTTACCGCTGTCACAACTTCACCGTTCTGCTTTTTGAAAAGACATACCACCATCGCCCGGGTAGGATAGCTGTTTTCATTTCTTACTCTTAGCAGAAAATTTCCAAGACCTTCAGGTCTTTTATAAGCTGTAAATTCAAAATCACCGATACCTTTTTGGAATATGAGTTTTGCAGAAAACTCATCAGCTGCTTTTGCGATATCCTCAGTAACTTTAACCCCCGGACCGGTGCCGATGACCGGGGTCCTTTTATCTTCCGCTCCTCCCGGATTTATATCTGAGCAGCCGATAAGCATAAGCCCCGATGCCAGGATAGAGATCAGAATGACAGTTAGTCTTTTCATAATATCCCCCATAAGTTGATCACAAAACACGCAGGTACGTTTGTCATCAATTATCAGTGAATATATCGCTTCACCAGATCAATGACATCCTTGGGATTTCTGGCCTTGGCCGTCTTGGCGAAGGATAACGATTTTCCCTTATTAAACTCCAGGATAAAGGTAGGGATCATACCCGAATACTTTCCCGGTTTGATGTTCTTTATATCACTGAAGTAGTAAACGTTCTTGGGATTCTTTTTCTTGTCGTGCTGAGCTGCCAGGACGCCAATTATGGGGTTGGCTGCAAAACCTGCCTGATTTCCGGAGGTTTTCCTGAATTCAATTCTGTCATCATATACATCGACATATCCCTGTCCCTGCACTATGCCAATGGGACCGCCTCCCGCATAGCAGGTAAAATGCCCTGCTTCCAGAAGAAGTGTTCCATGTACTTCAGGTGCAAAGCCTCTTGGCGGTGTACCGTCAGATGACTGACCGGTGGGTGTAAATCCCTGAGGCTGATTGAATCCCTGTATCTGCTGGGGCTGTGCATAGTTCTGGAAGCCTGAAGCTTCCTGGGTGTTCTGAGCCTGAGCAAATCCCTGGGGTTGTGCAGGCTGTGCAAATCCCTGGGTCTGACCGGGCTGGGGATTTGCAAATTCCTGAGTCTGTACAGGCTGCTGAGGCGGGATCTGCTGCCTTGTCTGGTTCGGCTGCGAATAGATCGGGGGCCCGATCTGCCTTACATTCTGCCCCGGTGCCTGCACTGTCGGCAGCTGGGTGCCGCACATATTACAAAATTTACTTCCATCCGGAAGCTGTGTTCCACAATTGATACAAAACATGATATTCCTCCTCTCTCTTTTCCCAAATCATCAAAACAAATCTGCAATGCTTAAGATATCTGAAATGTTCATGCCGGTAAGAAGGCATAGAACAATTAATACGATTCCCACGCTTATTACGATATTCATGATCGCCCGCTTAAGCTTTCTTATCAGATAAAGCGCCACGAGTATAAACAGGATGAAAGATAACCGTTCCATTTAGCCCCCTTTACTCCTCAACTTTTGCACCGGTACATCTTGTCTTCATGTAGTTCCAGACAAAATCAAACTGCTGCGGCGAGGCATAGATCTGATGAAATGTCCAGGGTCCCATTACTCCAACCATATCATGCTCCGGTACTGATCTGATGCGCTTTACTTTGTTATATCTGGTTATGTAGAGATTCTGGTCTCTGTATCCCGTGATTCCGTGGGGTGAGGTGCGGACAACCCGTTCCTCATCCATGGCAAAGGTCATTACATATCTGTTCTTTTTTAGGACGCTCCAGATGAGCCAGCCGGCGACACCCACCGCAGAGAATATCCCGCTGTACACCAGGAATATGTCCAGAGCCCACATCGGGCCACCGCCAAAGAGCGCAAACACTGACAGGGTGATCACTCCTGCCATGATCATCTCTATTATTATATAAAGGGTCATAGGATGCTCTCTGATGTTCTGCTCATAAGTCCAGCAGATGCGCCCCTCCCGGTCCAGTTCCATGCCGGGCGGAAGTGCTCCGCTGCTAAAGTTTCTATCTGTTGTCGACATTTCTTTTCCCTCGTGTTATCAGTTCGCAGATCATAGAAACATTCAATATCCCGGGGTGTTGTTTATTTCCACTGATCCATCGGAAGCCTCAAACGACCAGGCCTCACACATGCTTCCGTCAGAAGTCCTGCCTGTCAGGCATGGCATGGTCCCGGAGATTCCCCGTTTCATCAGTTCATCGATAAGTTCCTCAGGAACCAGTCCTGCAGTCACATAGTCAACATAGATATCTGATTGTATACTGAAATATTTCAGCGCCTTCTCTCTGCTGTCTATTGTTACATTAAATTCCTCTTCATCCATGTCTTCATACTTGATCCAGGGTTCAAGACTATACGCAAACTCTGCGCCGGGAGCAATTTCTTTTAACGCATTCTCATAGTATTCACATGCACTGGCATACAGCTGCGATTGCTCATATGCTTCCCTCTTTTTCCTGCCAGCCATGTTCTTTTCATAGCTCACCTTCCATCTGTCATATTTGTCATTGTGCGCAAGGGTGAGCGATGATGGTCCGACTTTTATAGCAGGCCTTACTCCCTGATATGAACCTGCCTCAATGTGCATATTGCCCACAGGGCACATGGATCCCATCCCCACGACTGATATCTCATTTGCTTCGCCCTGGGGAAGCCTTAACCAGAAAATCTCCCAGTAAACAGATGAATATTTCTCCTTCTTTTTTGTCTTAGGATCTTTGTAATAATAGGCGTGATCCGAAGCTGAAGTTTCAAGGAATGATGCTCTTCCCTTTTTATTTTCTTCATCCCATTCGTCTAAAGGGACATACTCCAGGATTTCATCAGTACTCGGGACAAAGACATTGTCACTTGTATTCTCGCCTCCCGGCAGACCGTGATCATTTTTATCGTTTATAAGTTCTGTCAGGACTATCGCAGACTTTTCTTCCTCATTAAAGGCATTGTCGTAAAAGTCGTTGTTAAGGAATTCTCTCAGTTCCGAATCCTTCCATGTGACAATGTCTTTTCCCTGTGAATCGTACTGCCTGACTTCCAGGACGTTCTTACTCAGAAGATAGAGCTGTTTATCCTCATCCACATCAAGGACTATCCATTCAATCGGCTGGTCCTTATCTTTTTCCTGAGGATAGGTTCCAAAGCATATACATTTGTCAGCCAGATATTCCTTAATCTCTTCCGGGCTCTTATCCCAAAGATCGTCCTGCGTCAGAAATGTCTGTTTATTTTCTGGCTCTTTTCCTGTGAGTCCTGTATTTTCCTCTTGTTCGCATCCGGTCATGAGCAGAAAACATATGGTGCTCATTGCGAAGATTGTAATTATGTTCTTCTTCATTTTTGTCACCTGTTTTTTTGTCTGTCATCCGGGTATCAAAGTCAACTGAGTGTTGAGTTCATCAACGCATCAATGGCATCAACACTACTAACATCACGATCAGAACTATTGCAGAGAAAACCCACAGATAGAAGTACTTAAAGTTATTGTCAATCTGCTTGGCTCTGACAAACAGGTACGGTCCTGCGCAGAATACTCCGAGAATGTACCATAGAGGCGATATCTTGTATCCGCATTTCTTGATTTCTCGTGAGTCCATCCAGAGAAGAGCGATCTTAGCAAACGTTATAACATATGAGAGACTCTCGACAGCTTCATCATCGCCCCTCGTGATCACTGCAAGGATAACTGTAATGACAATCATTATCAGCGTACCGGCACCTATTATCCAGGCGTATCTGCCCAAGGGTATCTCGCCGTTTCCTGCCTGAGAAACTGTTGATGCAGTGTTATAGCCGGAATAATTCTGACTGTTATTATGCGGATAACTCTGATATGGCTGCTGTGCGTAGTTGTTGCCGTAGCCTGCACCGGGCTGCTGTGCGTAGTTGTTGCCATAGCCTGCACCGGGCTGCTGCGTGTTGTTGTTGCCATAGCCCGCGCCGGGCTGCTGTGTGTAGTTCGAGTCATACGCCGAGACATTATCAAGCCTTGTTCCGCAGTTATCACAGAATTTGCTTCCATCAGGTAACTGAGTTCCACAATTTGGACAAAACATAATCTACTCCTCTCATTAGAAAAACCATTTAATACACAGTCAATTACAGTGTATGGTATGCTGAATCTATGCCATGATTAATGCTGTTTTCCAAATCAATACTGAACTCTCAGACCGGTGTACCGCAGCCAATACAGAATCTGTCACCGGGCAGAATCTCGGCGCCGCACTTGTGACAGAATGATGCTGCCGGAGCCTGCATCTTAGCGGGCTGATCCTGCGCCTGAGGCTGAACAGGAATGTTTGCGCCGCACATCAGGCAGAATTTGCTGTTTTCTGCTGCGGGTGTACCGCAGAGCGGACATACTCTTCCACCTGCATTCTTAGGCTGTCCCTGTGCAACTGATGCAGAAGATGCAGGCTGTGTATATGATGCTGAAGATGCCGGTTGTTCATATGATGCTGAAGATGTTGCCTGTGCATATGATGGTATTGAGGTATCTGATGCACCTTGCACGCCTGCTGTTGCAGATACCGACGATGCAGCTGAAGCTGCCGGTGTTGATGATGCTACCTGCTCCCCTGATATTGACGCCACCTTCGATGTAACTTCCATAACCATTGCCCCCGGAGCCCCCTGCATGATCACAGGCTCCATTGAAGTCTGAACTGTGAACGCCGGCACCGGTCCTGAGGCTGACTGAGCTTCAGGTGTATTTTCCTGTTCAGCCTGAAACGCTGGTGCGTGTTCAGCCTTAACTTTAGGCGCAGCTTCCGGTATATTCTGTTCAGTTTCAGGCACCGCCTGTTCCGATACTCCTGCTATCACAGAAGCAGCTACCGACTCAACTGCAATATGCACATTTTCTGAAACCGAATTCTCCGGTTGGATGTTTTTCAGATTCTCTGATTGAGCACTGTTCAAATCCACCTGTGAAATATTGCTTGGATCTTCTGATTGGTCACTATTTGAATCCACCTGTGAAATGTTGCTTGGATCTTCTGATTGTGCACAGTTCGGATCCACCTGCGAAATGTTGCTTAGGTCCTCCGGTGTTCCATCTGTAATGATCACCTGGGGCGTGTAGGATGCCATCTGCTCATCCCATGCCTCTTTTAATTCAGTGAGTGCACTTATCACATCTCCCAACGCTTTAGAAACTCTGTCATTTGCCATTTTTTCTCCTCCCGTGGTTATCACTTTTGACGGTAAAGACATCCCGTTCCGTTAAGGATGTACTTCTGATTGCCGGTTTCATAAGAAACATAGGCATGCTGCTCGCCATTGTTGCTCACGAAATTATTGATAGTGATGCGGTTTTTCTTTTCATCCTGTACTTTCAGGAACAGGTAATCCGGATAATAATCGCCTTCAAATTCAATAGGCTTCTCGTTACTGATATCGCTCCAGTTGCCATCGGCGTCTTCACGTCCGGCGTGAACAATTACTACTTTGCAGGGGGTTCCCGGATCCAGATCAGTAAGTGCCTCCATAAGCTGTGAAGCAGTTGTTGTGGTCGCAAGGCCTGCGGCAGCTGCCTCTTCACTGTTCAAAAATCCCTGATATGCATAGATGTCTGCAGCATCTTCCGGGCTGATATCTGCCGAACCTAGGCTTCCAGCCTTTCTTTCAACCTGAATGTACATCCAGTAAACATCTTTTACAGCAGAGGACTTCGTATCGGGCTTGTGCCAGTTCACATACTCCCAAACGCCGGCCACGTCATAGGGGTCAGTCAGCAAAGCTTCTCCGCTCTTATCGTAGGTCTTAGGCTTAAAATACCAGTCGAAGTCACTTATGGATGCCTGACCTGGTACAGAAAATCCCAGGTTCTGCGGATCAAGATAATTTGTTCCGTCAGATGACTCTCCACATCCTGCACACAAAGCTGTCAAAAGAACTATCGCAAGAATCAGACTTAATCCTTTCCTCTTTGTCATGCTGAACCTCCTTTTTATCAGACCCTGTATCACATTAGGGCAACAGCACACAATCGCCCTTCACATAGGGCTGATAACAAAAACTTGTATTGTTAACGATAAATGATCATATGCACTCTGATTTTCAAACATCTGCATGGTAGTCTACCCTGTCTTCAAAGCCACCATCAAACCGGCTTGTCTTCGTATGCATACTTTTTAATATTCTTGTACGCTGTAACATTAAGAATTACCATTAAAAGAACCAGTCCGAGCATTATAAGAAGCTGCGCCACATCTGATTCCGGAACGGCTCCGATAAAGCAGACAAAATCATAGAATCCATGGATCAGGATTGCAGTGATGACGCCCTTCTTTCTCATGACTGATGCGCCCTTTTTATCTCCGTTCAGCTCAAGGTTCTTGGCCTGGCCGTAGTAATAGCCCATGTAAATTCCAAAGATACAGTGTCCCGGAAATGCCGCTCTGGTGAACGCTGTTCCTGCTGTGCTGTCAATCAGGTAAAGGAGATTCTCAATAACCTCAAATCCGATGGCAACAGCTGTGCTGTAGACCACGCCGTCAAATCGATAATTGAATGCCGGATGCTTCCAGGTCAGAAACTTCAGTATTGTATACTTGCACAGTTCTTCGGTGGCCGCTGCCAGTATAAAGGCTTCTGCCAGACAGTAAAGGATGATATTGTCACCGAAAAGGATATTAATGAAGCCATCAAGCACCATTTCTATAAGGCCGGCTACAACGGTGGCAATCAATCCTCCGCACAGAAAAAGCTTAACAAGAAGCCCCACAGGCTCAGGTTCAATGTTATCCAGCCTGTAAATGAGGAACAAAAGAACTATACCCGGAACGCTGGAAACAGCCGCTGCCAGCGTCATGCTGGAGTCCTCCATGAAAACTGCACTTAATGTCAGACCGATTGTCAAAACAATTATGACAATTATTGGCATCCTTCTTACCACAAAGGTCTGCTTCTGCTCGATCACAGGACCGGAACCGCCTGCTGTACCGGAGCCACCTGCTGGGCCGTATCCCCCGGCAGATCCTGCACCTGCTGCAGAACCATAACCGCCAGATGCGCTTGCAGAACCATAGCCGCCAGCTGAGCCATAAGTCCCCGCAGAGCCGTAACTGCCTGCAGGACCGGACTGCTGCACATATTGTCCGTAAGTACCCGCCTGTTGACCGGCAGTCTGTCCATTTCCACTTTGTTGACTATATACACCTGACTGATTGAACTGCCCGGACTGTCCCTGCTGATTGAACCCTCCGGATTGCACCGGCTGGCCAATCTCTCCTGGTTGACCAGGTGCCTGCACCGTCTGATGCACAGGCTGCTGCCCCATCTGTCCCACCTGCTGTCCCTGCTGGACATAAGGCTTAGGGCTAATAGCCACAGGCTGTCCACACATCGGACAAAACTTTGAATCTTCTCTTAACTGTGCCCCACAATTACCACATACCATAATTTTCATCTCTCCATATTAAAAATAAAAATATTTGCTATTTCAATTATCGCATATTAAAAAGCAAAAGAAAATTGCCACAAATAATTTGTCATTGTCAATTATTTATGGCAATATAAATTTATCGGGAAATTTTTTAAAAAAATATAAAGAATCGGCTTTTCAATCGGAGGAATCCTATGTTTTCAGACAAACTGACAGAACTAATGAAGGTGCTTAATGTTAGCAACAAACAGCTATCGGAGTACTCCGGACTTGACGCCTCATCTCTGAGCCGTCTTGCCAGGGGAAGCCGCATACCGACATCAGATTCCGTTACCGTGGGCAAGATTGTAAACGGCCTCTACATTTATGCGGAAGCTACTGACAAGAAGAACGTCCTGTGTTCCCTTGTCGGTGCCAATGAATCTGATTCTCCGGAGAGCATTAAGGCAGATATGCTCAAGTGGATGTTTCTTGATCATCCTAAGCCCAAGCAGTCATCGAAATCCTGTGGCGATGACAGTTCCAAGGCCAGCAAAAGCAGAACTCTTCGAAGGAAATTCGGCGCCAGATTTAACGATGTCATGGTGCTGGCAGGCATGTCAAACATTGTGCTGAGCCGAAAGGCCTACGTTGATCCGTCCCTTATCAGCAGATATCGCTCGGGTCTTCGTTCCCCTGCCAACAATCCGGAGGTTGCTGAGCTTTTGTCTTCCATAATATTCAAGCAGATTGAAGCCACCGGAAGGATTACCGAGCTTGCGATGCTGATGGACACAAGACCTGATTCCATTAACGAGCTGGCTTTTAACAGATGGCTCTACGCCAATGAGCTTCAGCAGTCCATAGATGTCAATTCGACGAAAAAGCTGCTGACAGCTTTTGAATCCTTTACACTTCCGGAAAATATAGGGCCTGTATCAGATCTTGACAATATTCTCAGCGAATCTGATGAAGATGATTTCGGAAAAGACCAGGATCTGAATACTTATTTTGGAATCAAGGGGCTGTGCAGTGCTGTCATACGTTTTCTCAAAGATGCAGTGGACACCGGCGCAAAAAAGCTGTTTCTGTTCTCAAATCAGAACATGGACTGGATGACAGAAAACCCTGCCTTCCTGGCAAAATGGGCATTACTGATGAAAGCCTGCGTAATGAACGGGACAGAAATCTGCATCATCCACAATATCGACCGCAGCTATGAGGAGATGAACAGCGCCATCATAGCATGGCTCCCACTGTATATGTCCGGCAGGATAAATCCCTACTACTGCACTCTTCCCACCGGTGCCCTGTTCTACCAGACGCTGTTCCTGAATCCGGGACGTGCATGCATATACGCAAATCTTGTGGCAGGTACGGAAAAGACCGGTCTGTACCGTTACTACACTGAGACAGAACCTCTGATGCTGGATTCAATGATGCTCCAGTATAATGCCATGCTGAGCCACTGCCGTCCGCTGGTGGAAATACTTCGCGCCGAAGAAGCTGACATGTCTGACTTTGCTGATTCAGAAGACCTTCGCATAATCCAGCCTACTCTGTCCATTATGTCCATGCCAAAATCCGACGCTGCATCCTTTGACAGTCCGGAGATCATGAACAGATGGAACAGCTATGAGTCACTGTCCAGAACTCTGACAAACAGCAGAATCTATGAATGCGTAACTCTCAATGAGCTTAAATCCGTCTCCGAGGGAATGGCTGTGGTGGAAGCTGTTCCCGGGGCATCGGATATCCGCTATACCGCAGATGCCTACAGGGATCACATAAACAATATCATCAGCATTATGAACAATCGCCCCGGCTATCGTCTTATTGCGCTTCCCGAGGCACCATTCTCAAACATGCAGCTGATCATAAGTGATGAAAGAGTCAGGATCACCAGAACGGCACCTCCCCTGGTATCCTTCACCTTCACCCATCCCCAGATGTGTCACGCCTTTAAAAACTACAGTGACCGTCTGATCAAGCAGTATATGACAGACAGGAGGACCCTCACAAAACTCCTCAGTGACGAGTACCTGTCCTGAGTGCTCTGACTTTACACGCAGAAACCCCCGGCATCTCTTCTGACTTTGCAGTAAAAGATGCCGGGGATTTTCAATAATTGCCATCAGCCCTTACCGGACAGCCCTATTCAGATCGCTCCAAGTATAAATTCCGCAAGTCCGTCGTGATCATTGTCAAACCTGGTGATCACATCCGCACTCTTCTTAACGATATCCGTCCCGTTGATCATGGCAATCCCCGTGCCTGCTGCCTCGATCATGGAGATATCATTCTGCTCGTCTCCTGCGGCGTAAGTATCCTTTACATCAACCTTCAAAAGATCTGCAAGCCTTTTCACGGCACTGCCCTTTCCTGCCTCGGAGGGGAATATCTCCATGTAATACGGATTTGAGTACAAAAGAGTCAGCTTATCTCCTACCATTTCCTGAAGCGCTGCCCTGAACCTCTCCTGCTTGTCGTGATCATGAAGCTCGATGGCTATCATCTTGCAAGGCGGCTCAGTGACATATTGAAGGACGTCATCTGTCACGATCAGCGGCGTCTTGATGACCCGCCTGTAATACGCAAGGCACTCGTTGTCATGCCTTGAAACTATATGATCCTCATTATAGGTATGGCAGTGAACACCGTACTCTTCAGAAAGATCAAGTATCTTTGGCACCAGCTCAAGATCAACTCCCACGCGGTAGTAATCCCTTTTCTCATCTACACTGTAGATCTCAGTGCCGTTGGAACAACATAAAAAACTCCCCTTAAAATCCAGCCCAAGACCATTATAAACAGCTCTGGTACTGTCGAGAGCCCTGCCGGTGTTTATACAGAAGTAATTTCCTGCATCAGTAAAACGCCTGAGGGCCTCCATGGTACCCGGTGTTATCTTCTTGTCGCCGTTTAGGAGAGTTCCGTCAAGATCAAAGAAAAATATTTTTTTGCCCATATCATCCCTCAACGATGAGGTATCTGCCGTCTCCGATATCGAAGACCTCGTCGGCATCCAGAACATTTCCACCCTCAGTGTCAACGCCTGACTCCTCGAAGTACTCCTCCACTTCCTCTACTCCGTCGACAACCACTGCCATACAGTCCTCAAGGAAAGCTTCAGCCTCTTCCATGTTCTCTGCCACATCCTCAGGGAACAGCTGCCCCTGGTTCTCCAAAAAACATCTCAGAACTGCTTCATCATACTCTTGCATAATAACCTCCGTACACGGTCACAGTAAACTGTGCCTTTTTAGTTCCTGATAGAGCCTTGCGACAGGAAGCCCCATCACGTTGTAGTAGTCACCTTCGATCGAGCTTATGAATTTGGCGAAATCGCCCTGTATACCATAGGCTCCTGCCTTGTCGTCGCACTCGCCGGTGGATACGTACGCATCTATCTCCTCTTCGGACATTGGTGCCACATTTACCAGTGTGCACTCAGCGAAAGTGAAGTGGCGCACCTCTTCCCCTTCAGTGTAAAAGACGCTTACGCCTGTATACACGCTGTGCGTCCTGCCCTGAAGCATCCGCACCATGGCCGCTGCGTCGTCACGGCCGGCGGGCTTTCCAAGGACCCTATGGTTATATGATACAACGGTGTCTGATCCTATTACAACAAGTCTGTCCCTGCTATCTGTTAAAGTTTTGTAAAATATTTCGGAAGCCTTCTGAAAAGACAGTTCACAAACGATGTCCAAAGGCTCATCTTTGGTCATCTCTTCTTCGGAGATTGCAGGTATTATCTCAAATTCCGGGATCAGCCGCTTTAGGAGTTCTTTCCTTCTGGGCGATCCCGATGCCAGTATGCATCTCATCCGTCCACCTCGTCTGACTCCGGACTCTTCTCAGGGATAAAGACGCGGCTCTCAACATGGGTTGTGACTTTAGCCTCAGCTTGCGCCGCCTCCCCGAACATTCTCTGGGAGTTGATGCTCTCCTCCTCGGCAGTCTTCTTGAGAGCTCTCTTTACATAGATGCCCTTCTTATTCATGACATGGGCCTTCTCGGTATCACGAAGCTCCATGTCCAGAATATTCCAAAGTTTCCTCCTAAGCTTCTCATCTTCAACAGGGAAAAGAATCTCAACCCTTCGCTCAAGGTTTCTTGGCATCCAGTCCGCACTGCTGCAGTAGAACTCAGGACTTCCTCCGTTCTCAAAATAGAAGATCCTGCTGTGCTCCAGGAAGTTGCCGACAATAGACCTGACAGTGATGTTATCACTGATGCCTGGTACCCCTGCCCTCAGACAGCAGATGCCCCTGACGATAAGGTCGATCCTGACGCCCATGCTGCTGGCCTTGTAGAGCTCGGCAATGACATCCTTGTGACAGATGGCATTCATCTTGGCAATTATCCTGGCAGGTTCGCCTGCCTTTGCGTGTTCTTCTTCTCTCTTTATCAGATCAAGGATCCTGTCCTTGAGCCACAGAGGAGCCAGTGACAGTTTGTTCCATCCAAGAGGCTCTGAGTATCCCGACAGCATATTGAACACCGCAGTGGCGTCCTCACCGAAGGACGGATTGCAGGTGAAAAGACCTACATCCGTATACTGCTTGGCTGTTGAATCGTTGTAGTTACCGGTTCCCAGGTGGACATATCTCTTTATGCCGTCCTCCTGCCTTCTCACCACCAGGGTGATCTTGCAGTGGGTCTTAAGTCCCACCAGTCCGTAGATAACATGACAGCCGGCTTTCTCAAGCATCTTGGCCCAGACGATATTGTTCTCCTCGTCAAATCTGGCCTTCAGCTCCACCAGTACCGTTACCTGCTTGCCGTTGTCAGCAGCCTTGGCAAGAGCTGCTATAATTGGTGAGTTTCCGCTGACTCTGTAAAGGGTCTGCTTAATAGCAAGAACATCCGGATCCACCGCTGCGCTCTCCACGAACTTAACCACATTTTCAAAAGTCTGATAGGGATGGTGCATCAGCACATCACCCTTCATTATCACGTCAAAAATATTCTCCCCGGTATCAAACTCCGGAACCGGCATAGGAGGCAGATAGCTGTGCTCCTTGAGATCATCAAAGCCCTCAAGCCTGTACATCTTCATCAGGAAGGTCAGGTCCAGAGGTCCCTCTATGGAGTATATCTCATTGTCCTCTACCCCAAGTTCCCTGGCTATGAATTTAAGGAGTTTTTTGTCTATGCCCTTGTTGACTTCGAGCCTTATGGCCTGGCCCCACTGGCGGCGCTTAAGCTGTTTCTCTATCTCTTTTAAAAGATCTTCTGCCTCGTCCTCATCGATGGACAGATCCGCATTTCGTCCAACCCTGTAGGCACCGCTGGAGAGAATGTCGTAGTTTAAAAAGAGCTTCTGCATGTTCCTGCCGATGATATCTTCCAGCAGCATTATCCGCCTTACGCCCTCTGAGTTGCCTCCAGGAATCTCAAGGATCCTCGGCAGTACATCCGGCACCTGAACTGTGGCAAAGTCAACGTCATCCTTGCCCTCTTTCTTTTTAAGAAGCGCGCCGATATTCAGGGTCTTATTCCTGATAAGAGGAAAAGGCCTTGATGAATCCACTGCCATTGGCGTAAGAACAGGATAGACCACTTCGTCAAAATACCTGTCCACATACCGCAGGGCTTTTTCCGACAGATCGCTTCCGTCAGTGATCTCAAGTCCGTTCTGCAAAAGCTCCGGCACCAGGCTCTTGCCGAAGATCTCATACTGCTTGTCAACAAAGCTGTGAACAGCCACCAATACCTTGTCAAGCTGCTCGGTTGCCGTCATGCCGGCGATGTCCGGCTTCCTGTAGCCGGCGTTGATCATGTCCTTAAGTGAGGCAACCCTTACCATGAAAAACTCATCCAGATTGCTGGCTGAGATAGCAAGGAATTTCAGCTTCTCAAAGAGCGGATTGCTCTCGTCTTCTGCCTCTGAGAGAACCCTCTCATTGAACTGCAGCCAGCTCAGCTCTCTGTTTATATAGAACAAAGGATCTTCGAAATCTAATACTCTTTTTTCTTTATTGTCTTTTGCCATATTCTTCCCTCTTTAAATCAGGTTCTTCTGCCTAATGACCGGTTTGATTCCAAACACTTCCTCAAAAAACGCTGCCCTGTTGGTAAACAGCCCCTTCTCCAGCGTAATGTCCGCCCTGTTGTCTATGGTTATCACCAGCTCTTTACCCTTGATGGCCACCTTGATGTCCTTGAACTTCTGCTTGTGGGTCCTGTCAAGGCCGTTGGCCACGCGAAGGATCGCTGTCAGCTTGGCTATCTTCAGATAATCGTCGTGGGAGATTCCCTCCAGGTAGCTGCTCCCGCTGTTATAAAAATCAAACTCCTCATGATTGTATCTGACAACATTGGCGACGATAAGTCTCTCCATATGGGACAGACCGATTATCTCCGTGGACATGATGATGTTATAGGAGCAGTCCCCCAGATTGATCATGCTGATGTATTTGCCACAGTCGTGAAGCATTGTGGCCACCTGCAGAAGAAGCCTCTCCCTCTTGGAAAGCCCGTGAAGCCTCTTGGTGTTGTCAAATATCTCCAGGGCGATATGCTGCAGTGTCTCCCTTCTCGACTTGCTGCCCATGTACCTCTTGGAGATGTTCTGGGCACAGGAGATTATGTCGTGCTCAAAATCATGTGGAGACTTGATGAAGTTCTTTTTCTCAGCATACTCATATGCTATGCCATCGCAGAGAGTTATGCCGGGCGCCCACAGTCTCTCAGCTTTGGTGATCTCGAGGATGCACTTTATCAGGATTGCCGATACATATAAAAGAGGTATGTTCTCCTCCGGCACGTCGAACTTCCTGGCAACCGCTGTGGCGTTGACATCCATCGCCTTCTCCAGGAAATTGAAGTACTCCTCACTGGTAGCAAATCCCCGCATATTGGGGTCGTTCTTGATCCTGCGGATGACAGGTGAGACATAGTCATCTATGATGATAAGATTCTCTATCTTCCTGTCTTTTAAGTACATTTTGGAAAAGACTGCCAGCTGCGTATTAACAAGTTCGGAAATAAGTTCAAAGTACTTGAGCCTCGTGGCCTGGACCGTCTGCATGATCGCATGGAGCCTGAGGACTCCGGTCTTGAGATTCTGGGTTGCGATCAGGGCGTCCTTTTCAAAGAGGGAAATCTGTATGCTTCCTCCTCCGATGTCTATGATGGCAGTAGGTCTTTTGATGACCTCCTGGAACTGTTCGTTCTTCAGGGCGATGGACTTGTAGTCCAGAAACCTCTGCTCTGAGTTACTCAGAACATCTACCTGGATATGGGTCCTCTGCCTAATCAGATCCTGGAGAATGTTGATATTCCTGGTCTCCCTGACTGCGCTGGTGCCATAAGCCTTGTAATGCGTGGCGCCGTACCCCTTCATAATCTGCCTGAACTCCGTGAGGATCCTGATCATCTCATCCACGTGGGAACTGGAGATCATCCCAGTGGCGTAGGTCTCAGACCCCAGGTCCATCCTGTGCCTTACGTGGTCTATCTCCCGTACGCCTCCCTTGTCCGAGAGCTCAAAGATCTTCAGGGCCATCTCGTAGGAGCCCAGATCTATTGCTGCAAAAACCTCACCTGTCATAGTATTCACCTCACTGATCAGTAGTTTCCAAGGACCCTCAGCATCCTGGCCTCTTCCCTAAGGCCCCGTAGGGCATTCTTGACTGCAGAGTCCTCCAGGTTGCCGTCAAAGTCAATAAAGAACCTGTACTCCCAGTTTCTGTCCTCTATTGGTCTTGACTCAATTTTGGTCATATTGAGATTGTTATAGATAAAGTGTGACATTATATGGTAAAGAGATCCTGCCTCATGTGGGATCTCAAGGCAGAGGCTGATCTTGCCTGCCCCCTTTAAAAAGACCTTCTGGTTCGTGACGATGATAAACCTGGTGGAATTGGAATCCGCCTGATTTATACCCTCTTCTATTATACTCAGTCCATAGATCTCAGCAGCTCTTTTGCTGGCTATCGCAGCCTGTGATCTGTCGCCGTCCTCAGCCACCTTCCTGGCGGCAAAGGCGTTGTTCTTCATGCTGATCTGCCTGATGCTGCTGTGCTCCGTAAGGAATCTGGCTGACTGCATCAGGGATTGCGGATGAGAATAAACCGTCGATATATCTTTCAGCTCTGCCCCGGGCAGTCCCAAAAGGCAGTGCCTGATCTCTATGATCTGTTCCCCGATTATGTAGCTCTCATACTCAGTCAGAAGGTCGTAAATCTCACTGACAATTCCGGCTGTGGAGTTTTCGATTGGCAGCACCGCATAATCCGCGCTGCCTTCCTCCAGCGCACAGAAGGCATCCCTGAAGGTATCTACTTGAAAGGCTTTTACCTCTTTC
>JAEEGF011424302.1_pt1 | contig 18563 bp, 26 predicted proteins | sample 9134171 | NCBI WGS metagenome assembly JAEEGF01 (sample SAMN16246542, study PRJNA631951) | gut metagenome | biome: gut microbiome; feature: rumen; material: AP-attached | host: Bos | place: Iran: Karaj | collected 2018-10
CCGCCCATGCTGTCAGACTCACTGCCGATACCACCGTAACGGCGAGTGTTTTAAAAATGTTCTTTTTCATGATAGTCTGTTTTATGGTGTTAATAGGAAGGTTCAGCGCCATAGCGCTGAACCTTTTAATTTTGTTTTTGCGCCAGACAGGTTACTTCACAACGTATTTTTGGCGGTTGTTGATGTACACGCCTTGCATTGTTGGCTTGCCCTGGTAGTGGCGGCCGTTGAGGTCGTACCAGATGTTGCTTTTAGCGGCGTCGGCAGGACTGAGTGTCGGAGTTGCGACAGAAGTAGTCGGAGCCACACTGAACGTCTTTGTTTCAGTATCAAAGCTGACTTTCGACAGGTCAAGCTTTAAAGCGGGGCGGACTCCGAAGGCATTATCCACATAGTTGCCACTGAAAAAGACATTGCCGTCGTCGCCGTACACGAACGCCGCATTATCATCACCGCTGCCGGGCGAGCGGAGCCACCATTCATTATAGCTGCAGTCTCCTCCTGTAAATTCCGCCTTGCGAACATTCTCAGGAAGAGAGTTCGCTTCGCTCGTACTCAAAAGATACAGCTTCGCTCCAGTAACACCAACATCCGTCAAATCAGTATTTACTATTGCATCTTTCACGGATGCAAAAGCGCCGCCTTCTGCGGTCAAGGCAACAAGCATGCTGTTCACGGTCGAACTGCTGTAAGCGTTGCTGCTGTCGTGGAACTTGGATGTACCAAATCTCGTATCCGCCGCCAGCAGCGTGACTGTTCCGGCATCCACCGCTGTGGAGTTGTCCGCAATCAAATACCAAGCCTTGCCGTCAAAAGTTATTTCCGTTGTGGTGTTCACAAGACCGGCATAGGGATCGACCGCCCATGCTGTCAGACTCACTGCCGATAACACCGTAACGGCGAGTGTTTTAAAAATGTTCTTTTTCATGATCGTCTGTTTTATGGTGTTAATAATAAAAAAATCTTGTGTAGCGCGTTTATATACGCACACAGGCGATGCCTTCTCATGCAGAGAAAGCACCGCCTGCTATGGTGGTGATATGTGTGACGACTTTACCCTTGCTTGCGTGGGGGGGTGATTGTCAGGAAGTTATGTGTATGTGTGGTATAGTCTGACATAGGCGATATTTCGTATTCTTGTCCTCACGTTCATTTGACTTTGTAAATCGTTTTTAAAAACCATAATGAATAATCGGGAAAAAATCTTTGACATTTTCTGTTCTAATCGCTTTAGATAAGTCATGAAACGTGATCTGTATTTGTTTGCATATAAAGTTAGGGGTATTCGTGCCGCTTAACAAATATTTTCAAATGTTACATAACATAAAAATCGTGTTTTAACAGAAGAACGGCACTGCGGAAGGCGCTGTGAAGGAAAGAATCATGGGAAATAGGCTGGTGCTTCGGCTCCGCTCAGCAACCGTATGGCTCCGCTCAGCAACCGTAGCTCATGGTGCGGATTTCAGTAGAGACGTTGCGCGCAACGTCTGTACAATGAACATTGTGTCGCTTCGCGAGAAATCTCACAAATCGCATCAAATTCAACAGAATGAATTTTGACCGATTTGATTTTATTTGTTTCTATTTCTGTCCGCAGGACACTGTGGGTAAAATCTGCTCACAGAGCAATAGCGGATTTTCCTGCAAAACCGCTAATTTTGAGCATCAATTTTTAGAGTTATGAGAGAACTGGACCCGAAGACGACAAGCCGTGCTGCGGCGTTTGAGATGTGGAGCAAGTCGCCACAGCCTATGGTGACGTTGACCAAGACATTCGACGTGACAAGGATTGTGAAGGCGGGCAGAAGGCGCGGCGTGAAGTTCAATATGCTGATGTGCTGGTGCATAGCCCGTGCGGCGAGCCGTGTGCCGGAGTTTTACACATTGCCGCAGGACGGCAGGCTGATGCAGTATGACGCGCTGGCTGTGAATGTGATAGTGAATAACTGCGACGGCGGCATAAATAATTGCGACATACCTTTCGACGGCGACTTCGAGCGCTTTGCGAAGGACTACGAGGACATAACCAGCCGCACCGCCACCGAGTGCGCCGATCTGGCATGTGCCGACCGAATGATAATCGGAACTTCGGCGATGGTGGAAACGGAGCTCGACAGCATTGTCAATCAATACTCCGGCATCTTCAACAATCCGTTTCTGGCGTGGGGCAAGTGGCGCAAAGGGTGGCTCAAGACGACGCTGCCTATCTCGTTCCAGTTTCACCATGCGCAGATGGACGGTGCTCAGGCTGCGGCATTCCTCAATTTTCTGCAGCAGGAGATTAATGATTTGTAAACAAAAAACACATACATAATGGCAAAATCGAAATACATACAGGCGAACAAGGAATGGCTCGCGGCGAAGGCGAAAGAGGAGGGCGTGAAGGCGCTTCCGCAGGGCATCTACTACAAAGTGATAGAGGAAGGCGACCAAAGCAGCGCCACGCCTACGGTGCGCAATATCGTCACAGCGCACTACACGGGCAGGACCATAGACGGCAACGAGTTCGACAGCAGCCGTGGCGGTGTGCCGATGGCTTGCCGGCTGTGCGACCTGATAGACGGTTGGATAATAGCCATGCAGCAGATGCATATAGGCGACAAGTGGGAGGTTTATATCCCTGCCGAGATGGGCTACGGCAAGTACTCGCAACCAGGCATTCCAGGCGGCTCGACGCTGATTTTCGAAATCGAGCTGGTGGGGATTGCGTAAAAAACATAGAACATGAACAACGGAGTCCATGCTGTTTATGTGATTTTCGTGGAAATGTGCTACATTGCGGATTATTGACAATAAAAACGAGAACAGAAGATGAAAGTGCTTTTAGTTAATGCTGGCCTCATGCCCAGGGCAACACGTTCACGGCTCTGAACGAGGTGGCTAAACGGTTGCAGGAGAATGGCGTTGAGGCAGAGATAGTGCAAGTGGGCACGAAGCCTGTGCGCAGCTGCATCGCTTGCGGACAGTGCCGTGTGCAGGGATTGGGACGTTGCGTGTTCGACGACGATGTCTGCAACGAAGTGTCGAAGAAGATGGCGGACTGCGACGCCTTTGTCATAGGTTCGCCTGTTTACTACGGACAGCCTACGGGAGCGGCTCTGTCGCTTATGCAGAGGCTGTTCTTCTCGGCTGGCAGCCAGTTCCAGAACAAGCCTGCGGCGAGCGTGGCGGTGTGTCGCAGGGGCGGCGCTACGGCGGCGTTCCAGACCATGAACATCGCCTTCCAGATGATGAACATGCCTTTGGTCGGCAGCCAGTACTGGAACATCGCCTACGGACGCGAGCCCGGTCAGGCGGCTCTCGACACCGAAGGCATGCAGACGATGCGCACGCTTGCCGACAACATGGCGTTCCTGCTCAAGAGGATTCACGCCGACGGCAAGCCGGACTATCCGGAGCGTGAGGAATGGAAACCGATGAGCTTCATCAGATAAACAAAAAGGACTGCGGTATTTTATCGCAGTCCTTTTTCATTCAGCCAGTTGCTGTTAATATTCGTAGTGGTCATCGCACTTGTATTCGCCGATTTTCACTTCCGAGAGTTTCTTCAGCGGCAGCTTTTTTATAGCCATGGTTTTTGTCTTTGCGTCATCGACATAGCCGGAAACTGTCACGGCCCTGTTTGTCAGCAGGTTGAATGAGTAGGTCGTGGGCGGATTGTTGTACGTGCAGTCATAGCCTATCAGGTAGAAGTCGTTGTCCTGATAGCGTGCGACGTAAGTGTCCGAGCCGCTCGCTCCGCGGTCGTTGGTCCATTCGGTCTCTATCCTCAGCACGCCTTTGTCGTTTACGGTGACGTTTGTTATCCTGCTGTCGGCGTATTCGTTTTCCACGTTGTAAGTGTCATGCAGGATGTATTTCGCATATCCGTTGCTGAAGTAAATAGACAGTTTTTTTGAATCGTAAATGGCCAGGTCCGTGACACCGTCCTTGTCAAAGTCGCCTCTGACTTTAGCGATTTCCTTGCCGCTTGTGTAAAGCTCGCTTTCAGATTTTGCAATGCTCTTTGTCCAGTCCGCGTAAACTCCGGAGCACGTTAAAAGAGCCAGTGCTGAGATTACGATTGTTTTCTTCATGTCCGTTAATATTTCTCGGTTATTATGTAGTCGTATTCCATGTCGTCCACATCGCCGCCGAAGTCTCTGCGCTGCTTCAGGTTCACTCTCTTTTTCACATAGTCATTGCCGTATGTGTAGCTCACTTTGTATTGCGAGTATTCGTCGTCGCCGAAGTTCTGCTTTATCTCGGTGTATGTCGGACGGCCTTGCGCGTCGTTCTTCTGCTTGTCCCACTCGTAGCTGCTGAATTCATACTGGCGTCCGAACTGGCGCTCGAGTATGTCGTTCTTGCTGTCGGCGTACTGGCGCATCGATTCTATTGACTTCGGATTCAGGTCCTTGGCCTTCTTGTCGGCGTCGTGTGTGAATCCGATGTTCTCGCCTGTCACATTGTCGTAGATGCTCACGCCTTTTCTCAGTATCAAGTCCTTCTTGTCGTTCACCATGCCGAAGTAAACCTCCTTCCACTGCACCGAGTCGATTTTTTCGCCTTTGTAATTAATCTTGAACATGCGGATGTAGCCTTCGTAGTCGTACTGTCCGGTTATGCAGCCGTACTCGGCGATTCTGCCCTGAGCGTCGTATTTGCAGTACTCCGACAGCTGCTCCTCTTCGCCGTCGCTTATCTCGTTTCCGTCCTCGTCTTTCCAGATAGTTCTTGTGGTTATCATTACTGGTTTGGAGTACGCGTCGGCTTTGTTTGCCTTCTTCGGGCTGGTCTTTCCGTATGATAATAACGTGATTATCGAAAGTAATAAGATTAGGATTTTCTTCATAATGCGTTGTTGGTTATTGTTTTACCATTCTTTCTCCGTTCCATTTGAACTTGGCTTCCGCGCCGTCGTGAGTCGGTCTGCCGTCCCACACATATACGGTCATGCCGTCTTTGTCGAACTTGACAACGTCGTACGAGCCTACGCCGCCGTCCTTTTGTATCATCGCCGTTATCTCGGCTTCCGGCTTGCATTCTGTCGGTCTGCCTTTGGTGTATGTCATGGCGCTGAGTGTCGTGTTGTGCAGGTCCTTCGGCGCTTCGCTGTCTATCTCCGTTTGGCAGATGTAAACACGGTAGCCGCCTTTTTTGAGAGGGTAGCAGTAGAACGAGAACTCGTAGCTCATGTATTCGCTTGAGCGGTCTTTGTAGGTGCATTTGCCGCCGTCGCCGCTGAAGGTGAACAAGTGCGAGCAGTTCAGGTACGGCAGCACTTGCTCGCAGATGGCCGACATTTGCTGCTTTGTGTCGTAGTTGCGGAGCTCGCAGCCGGCGAAGTCCACCTCGCCGATGGTCTTGAGCGGAAGCGCTGGTATGGCGCTCGTTCTTTCCGATTCGCCCAATCCGTCGGCATATACATCCAGCTTCGTGTTTTTTATCAAGTCGAGGTAGGTGTTGAAGCTGGAGCCTGCCTCGAAATACCACATTTCGCCTTTCACGAGTACCAGATTGCCGTTCAGACTGCGGAAGAAATATGTGCAGCCGTCGCCTCTTTCGTCGGTCTCCGTTCCGGTCGCCACTCTCAGCAGTTCGTTCTCGATGTTTATGACGAAGCCGCTCTCTATCGGCTTTTTGGTGTAATAAAGCCGGTCGTATGCGCCTTTCTTGTCGTTTATGTAGATGCCGAACCTTGTGTCGTAGGTGTCTATCACGAAAAAGTCGTCATATCCGTCGCCGTTGAAGTCGTAGTCGGTTTTTGTCCAGTTCTCCTTCACTATCTTTTGCGCCTTGCCGTGCTTTATGAAGTCGCCTGCGTCCTGGGCTACTGCGGCGTTTAGCGCGGAAAACGCTGCTATTGCTAATATTAATGCCTTTCTCATTGTTTTATTTCTTGTTGAAAAAGTCTTTGTGCTTGTCGTTGTTTCTGGCTTGCCTGCTTTGTTGTCTTTGCTGGCTCTTTTTCTTTTTCTCATTCAATGTCATATAGTCGCCGATGACAATCAGACCGAATATTCCGCAGAAAATAGCGAATGTTATTTTCAGCATGAAGTTGAATGTCGAGTCGCTTGTCTCAGACACTAATCTTGATTTATCGCCTTCTACTATGTTGCGGTTCTCGTCAAGTCCTGAGACTTTTGCGATGTGGTTTCCCAATGTCGCCACGAACGAGAGTTTCGCGTTTGTCTCCAGTCTGCTGTAATAGTAGTCGTATCCGCCACGCGATTTCTTCTGCGAAGAGCCGGCTACGCTTACGATTGCGTTCTTGAATCCGAGCAGCTCGGTGTTCTCGTCGAAAAACAGTCTGCCGTAGGCTTCGCGTCTGAGGTTTGGTTTTTCGTGGCTTTTCCCATCGTTGCCTTCCTCGCTGACTGATACAGAGACGTAAATATAGCTATCGGTCAGATAGTTGTAGGGGTCGCCAACAGTTGTGAACCTTGGAAATTGGTAGTTGTTTATTACATAAGTCTTTTCTTGCGGTGCGTTTATGGCCTCAAGTATTTTTGCTGTTGTGGTGAGTTCTGGTAGCGAATTCAGTAACTCCAGGTTTTCTGTTTCTGCTTTTTTCTGCTTGTTGGCGAATATTGTGCAGCCGCCTATACAGCCGATCATCAATATTATCAGAATGATATTTCTTGCTCTCAGGAATTTCTTTTGTCCGTTTTTCATTATTTCTTATTGAAAAAATCTTTGTGCTGTTTTTTGAATGGTTAAAGGTAGCAATTTTTCTTTCATTAGCATTTCGCTGGTGTAATGCATAATAAACAAATAAACAACGCACAGCTTGGATATTCTCCTGCCATGCGTTGTTTGCTAATGTTTTTTTCAGTGCCCTTCGTTTATTGTTCGAAAGGGTCGTACTTGTCTATGTCGAACGGAATGTCAAGATATGAACCTGCAGCTATGTAAGGATAGATCTCACCTTGTGCATATCCAGCGTCCTGCGTTATCTTGTAGAGGTTGTCGCTTATGTTTTTCTTTTCCACGAGCAGCGGCATCATCTGTGAGCGACACATGTCCATCTTCTTCACTATCATGTTGCGCCATGTTGGTATGTACTTGGTGTAGAAGTCACATAGGAGTATCCATTTCTGGTTGGCTGCGTTGTCTGCTTTTCTTTGAGCGGCTTCCACCATAGGTCTCTCCTCCTCGGTGTACTTTTCGGAGAACGCACCTTCCTTCACAGCTTCCATGAACACAGCGTCCCACTTCGCCACCTGCTGTTCGTAGCTTTGCTTGTAGAGCTCGCGTCCGGCTTGCTTCACTTCATTGTCCATCTTCAGCATACGGTTGTTCAGCTCATTCAGTTGGCGGTCGCATTTCTGCATCTGTTGAATTAGGGCGTTTAGGTTGGCATTCTTTTGTGCATTCTGCTTGTTCTCCTTCGCTTTGGCTTGGGTCTGCTCGGCGAGTCCCGATGCCTGCATGAACTGCGCGCGCTCCTTGTCGGTCATGCCCTGCATCATCTGTATGTCGCTCATGGTCATGCCGCCAGTCATCTGCTGTATCATTCTGTTGGCCATGGCTTCCTCGTCGGCTTTGCTCATGTTGCCGCTCTGCATTTTTGCCATGTCGGCTTGGCTTATTCCGTAGCCTTTCAGCTTGTTCTGCACCATCTGGTTAGCTACACGTTCTTGCTCGGCCTCGCTCATGGCTTCCATCTGAGCTACGGTGTAGTTGCTGCCAGCCACCTTCGAGTTCATTATCTTGCGCTCTACCGATGTGCTGACGTTGTTTTTTATCTGCTCGTCGGTACGGTCCTTAGCGCTTTTCAGAGCCTTGTGGAAGTCGATATAGAGGTTCGGCTGTGTCATCTCTTTTTTAGGGTCTGGGTTTAGGCTCTCCTTTTCGTAGCGAATCATCTCTGCCACAGTTGGCATTTGTGGTAATGCCGCCATCACCGCCTCTGGTGTCATTTGTGCTGAGACTGCAGAGGCAATCGTCAGCAACATTGTTGAAAACATAATCTTTCTCATAGTCTTAGTGTTTTGTGGGCTTTAAGGCATTTTGCGTGATTTTCATCCAGCTTTTACCCATTAAGCCAAGTTCGACATTGCAATAAATGTAGTGAAAAAATAAATGTCAGTGTGTTAATCCAGTTTTTTTCTACAAAGAAAATGCGGCGGATTTTTCTTATTCACAATTCAGACAAAATGATTTATCTTTGATAATCATTTAAACATTGACATACTTCTGCGCATTATGAAAGTACTTGAAAACGAATCGGTGAAGCGCCACACGACCTTCGGAGTGGAGGCTAAAGCCCAGACATTCATTGAGTATTCATCGGTTTCGGAACTGAAGAGCATCATTTCGTCCGGCAAACTCAAGGACCGACGTTTCATGTGCATCGGCGGAGGCAGCAACCTGCTTTTCTGCCGCGACTACGACGGCGTGCTGCTGCATTCCTGCATCATGGGCATCGACAAGATAGCCTTCTCCGACAAGGATGTGCTGCTGTCGGTGGGCGCAGGCGTGGTGTGGGACGATTTCGTGTCATATTGCGTCGAGGCTGGCTACTACGGCGCCGAGAACCTCTCCATAATCCCCGGCGAGGTGGGAGCGTCGCCTGTGCAGAATATCGGCGCGTACGGCGTTGAGGCTAAGGATATTATCGAAAGTGTTGAGTGCGTGGACCTGGAGACCGGCGTCGGCAGGGTGTTCACCAATGCGGAGTGCTGCTTCGGTTACCGCGACAGCATTTTCAAGCGTGCTGACTACCGCCGCTACGCCGTTGTGCGTGTGACTTACCGCCTGAGCCTTGTGCCTCGCTTCAGCCTCGACTACGGCAACATCAAGTCCAAACTCGAAGGCGTGGAAGTTAACCTGAAGAATGTTCGCGAGGCGGTCATCGCTATACGCGAGTCCAAGCTGCCAGACCCGAAAGTTACCGGCAACGCAGGCTCGTTCTTTAAGAACCCAGTTGTGGCGCAGTCCAAGGCCGACGAGCTGCTCAAGACTTACCCCGAGATGCCGCACTTCGCTGTCGATGGCGGAGTGAAGATACCTGCGGCGTGGCTCATAGAGCAGTCGGGGTGGAAGGGCCGTCAGCTCGGCAATGCGGCTGTCGATGCCAGGCAGCCGCTTGTGCTCGTCAACTACACTGGCAAGGCGTCAGCCGACGAGGTGGTGGCGCTGTCGGACACAGTCGCAGCCGATGTCAAGGCCAAGTTCGGCATCGACATCTTCCCTGAGGTTATATTCGTGAAGTAGGGCAGCGGTTACTGCTGCTGGCTCATGACGTACTCCGTCATGGTGATAGGTGTGGCATCCGGTCTGTCGAACGTGCCGCTGAACACCGGCATCTCCTTTATCTCCGTAGCGGTGTAGGTCACCACATACTCGCCGTTGTAGAAGTCGTACTTCAGCGGCAGGTAGTCTATCTTGCCGAAGAAAGGCACGCAGAATCCGTTTATTTTCAGGTTAGGGTCGTACCACGCCACGAGCTGCAGGTGTATGTTGTCCTCGGTCACCATGTTGCAGACCACCTTCTTGCACTTCCTTTTCAGCACGACGAGCTTTCCCGAAGCGAAAGTTATCTTCTTGGAGTTGGCTCTCATCATTCTCGGAGTCAGCTGGAACTGCCTCTGCTCGTCGGGTGTGGCGGTTATGTAAATCATTGTCTTATCGACGATTGACTCTATCGTCTGGAAGAAAATGTCGCTCTTGATTCCGGTCACGTTGCTGACTTTCAGCTGGTTGTTGATGTTCTCCTCGCGCTTTACAAACTCGTCGTTGTAATACTCGTAGAACTCGCCCTCGAAGTCGTTCAGCTTGACAGCAGTCTTGCTTCTGTCCGGTATTCTCGTGACTTTGCCTATGTATTTTATCTTGCCGTTGAAGTTGGCAACCTCTTTCTGTTTCTCCTTGCCCTTCGACTTGTTGTTGGTCGCTGCGGAAAGCCCTGTCAGCGCGGTCATTGCCGCTATCAGAATCAGTGATATTGTCTTCTTCATAGTCAGTGCGTTTTTTTCAGGTTAGAATTTCTTTAAAGCCTGCCACAGTCTCTGCGCCGGCAGTCCCATGACGTTGTAGAACGAGCCTTCGATGCCTTCCACGGCGATGTACCCGATCCATTCCTGTATGCCGTACGAGCCGGCTTTGTCCATCGGCTTGTATTTGCTTACGTAGTATTCAATGTCCTCGTCTCTGAGCTCAGCGAACTTCACTTTGGACGACGCCACGAACGCCTCGCTCTTCTCCTTTGTGTTTATGGTCACGCCGGTATAGACCATGTGCTGCTTGCCGCTCAGCGCTCTGAGCATTGCCTTCGCGTCGGCCTCGTCCTTCGGCTTGCCCATGACTCTCTCGCCGTCCCACACTATCGTGTCGGCTGTTATTATCATCGTGTTGCCGTTCAGCAGCGCCTTGTAGGCCTCGGCTTTCTTCTTGGCTATGTGCAGCGGTATCTCCTCGCCCTTGAGCGTGTCGGGGTAGCTCTCGTCTATGCCGCTGAGTGTCCTGACCTCGAACTTCAGGTCCAGTCCGCCGAGTATCTCCTTGCGCCTTGGCGAGTTAGAGGCGAGTATTATGTTGTATTTGCTCAGGTTTTCTAACATGTTGTATGTTTTTGTGTTACTGCTGTGCCACGACGAACAGCCCGAACATCACGAGCCCCTGCGCCTTGGCGAGCATGTAGTAGAATACGATTGCGAACAGCGCGCCCACAGCCATGATGAACTTTGTCAGCGTGGATGCGTTCTTGTAGTCGTCCGGAGTCTTGGCTCTGACGATGAGTATGGCGAGCGCTATGAGCGGCGCCACGACACCTACGAGCGCGTATCTCAGCGCGAAGCTGCCCGGTGCTACGACCACGTCGCCTGTCAGTGTCGTCGTGGTGGACGACAGCAGAGGGAACTTAGGCACGCCCAGGCTGACGTAAACAGACACGAACGCCGTGATGGCGATGAGCGCATAGACGATGAACTTCGTCTTGCCTGTGCCTATGACTACGGGAATCGTTCTGCACTCCGACTCTCTGTCGCCGTACTCGTCCTGCATGTCCTTGATGATTTCTCTTACAAGCGTGAGCAGGAAGGCGAACAGTCCGAACACGCACAGCACGCTGTACATGGCCTTAGGCATCGGAGTCTGGTTGATGAGCTCGCCGAAGTTGCTGTCCATGTTCAGGTAGGCGTGGTTGGCGATAGCCAGCAGCAGCGGACAAGTGCCAGCCAGCAGCGCTATCACTACGTTTCCTATCAGCATCTGCCTCTTGTACGACGCCGAGTAGAACCACAGCAGTCCCGGCACCATGACGAAGATGAATCCCGTCGTCAGGTTGCGCAGCAGTATGGCTGCCACGATGCCGACGATGGCTCCCAGTCCGGTGGTCACATGGTGCACCATCGACGCCTGGTCCTTGGTTATCGTCCTGCCCACAATCAGCTTGTCGGGCTTGTTCAGCAGGTCTATCTTGGTGTCGAAGTAGTCGTTTATGGCGTATCCTCCGGCGCTAATCAGCACTGTGGCGGCTGTCAGCATCCAGAATATGTAGTCGGGCATCAGCGATGTGTCGTCGCTCGCGAATCCGAAGGCGTTCTCTATAGGCTTGACGATGCAGAATTGCATCAAAATCATCACTAATGCTATGAAAATCAGATTTTTGTATCTGACGAGTCTTAAATAATCCATTGTTTTGTTCTGTTTCTTTATTTACCGAATCACAAATATAACGTCTTTTCCTTACTCTTTGTCCTTTAGCCTTAGTTCATAAGCCATAAAACTTGTTTTTAATTGTCTTTTTTTCTGAAATATTCTTACGGAGTTTCCTTCTCCGTTTTTGATTCCATATTTTAGCGATAAACTACAAGTCATGCCTATGAGAACATTGTTTATGCTTTTGGCTATGTCGCTTCAGTTTACGGCGTTTGGGGCGTTGCTCTACCAAAATATCGACGGTGTGTATTACTTGCTCGACGAGGATTCCGGAACGGCGGCTGTGACATGCCGCGGCTACGATATTGACGGCGAGGACGGGTGGATGTATTTCCAAGCCTCGCAGCTGTATCAGGGTGATGTCGTAATACCGTCTTCGGTCTCGTATGGCGGTGTTGACTATGCGGTCACTTCCATCGGCAATTCCGCTTTCGCAGGTTCGTCTGGCATGACGTCGCTGCGTATCCCCTCGTCGGTCGTTTCAATAGGCTACAGCATAGCCTCTCTGTGCAATTCGCTTGAGTCTTATAGTGTCGATTCGGAAAATCCTTCGTTCTTTTCTTACGACGGTGTCTTGTATTCACGCAGCCCCTTGGCGTTGCTTCTCTCTCCGCGCGCCAAGTCTGGCGTCGTGACGGTTTATGACGGCATCACGGAGCTGCCGAGCAGCGCCTTTCAGTATTGTTCCGGCATAGAGTCGGTTGTGCTGCCGTCATCGCTTGTGGCTGTGAAGGACGGCGCATTCGCCAACTGCACCTCGCTTGCTGCCGTTGCGCTGCCGTCTGGTGTCAAGAGCATCGGGAACAGGGCGTTCTTTATGTGCGAAAGTTTGTCGGAAATCACGATTCCTTCTTCCGTTGAGACCATAGACGACAACGCATTCTACGGATGTGCGTCTCTCGCTACAGTCAGGAATTGCAGTTCGCTGCCCATTTCTGCCGGTGAGTCAGGCTTCGGCTCTGTGGCTCTCTATGCCTCGGAGGTATTGCCTTGTGTGCCGACTTCTGTTGCAGACGAATCGGCAGTCCGTGTCTATTCGTCGGGGAGCGGTGTTGTCGTTGATGGTGGCGAAGGCTTGAGGATCCATATTTTCGGTTATAATGGAGCGCTTGTCCATTCTGGTTTAGTCACTGGGCGTAGGCAGGAGCTGCCTTTGTCTTCCGGCGTTTATCTTGTGAAGGTTGGCGATGTCTCGTTCAAGATAGTTCTGGGCAATTGATTGTCTTTGTTGTCCTTTCTATATAGGCTTGATGACGCAGAGCTGCATCAAAAAAATGCAAATTCAATGTCTTTTCTCGTGTTCGTCGGTAGGTCTGAAGACGGATTTGTCATAGTCTGTGGACACGGCTTGATTTTTATAAGATAGTGGATTCTGAATGAAACTACGGCAAGATTTTTGCTTAGTTTTATAGATGTGTGTTCTATGCTAATATGGTAATAATTAAATGATTATGCTTATGAAAAGATTGTGCTTATTGTTAATGCTTGGCCTTGCGTCAACCATGGCTTTCGGAGTAAAAAGTTATGTGTATATAAAACAAGATGGTTCAGGTACTGTTGTACGTGGTGACATACCAGACGGATTGGAAGAAGTATTTCCTCGTTTGCGCAATATGGGTGACATTATAAACACGCTTGGTAATATGGGTTATGTGCTGGACAAGTTTGATTTAGAGGTTTCGGCAAAGAGCTACTCGTCATCAAATACTGCGTACATGCAAAACGAGCAAGTGCAGGTAGCGATAATGTCGAGAGACGGCGATAGTGATGAGGCAGTGACGGCCAATGTGACGACAGGAACGGCAAGTCCAGATTCTGGAACAGATGTGAATGCTGCGACGAGAGCGTCAGAAGAGGGTGTGACAGAGATAGCGAGATATAACCTGCTCGGGCAAAAGATAAACGGGGCTGAGGCAGGTGTGCAGATAATCGTGTACTCTGACTATTCGACCAAGACGATAATAAACGAGTAGCAACAGGACGTAGAGCAATGACTGAAGAATAATCGATGGCGATTTCTTATCTTTGTCAAGGATAAAAAGTCATTATGGCATTGGAATCATTGAGCATGGGTGAGGATTTCCCTGTTTTCGTGCTTTCCGGCAGGGATATAATACTCAAGAGTGACGGCGCTGCGCTATCGTCAGCCGACCTTGACGCGTTTTTGTCAAGTGTCGAGGTGTTGGATTCATTTACTGAGAAGGAATTTTCTCTGTCGGCGGTGGTGCTGGCGCCCGATGCTGTTCTGCCGCAAGGTTTCGAGAGGGTAGCCATGCGTCAGTTCTTCCACACCAACAGCGAGACGCTCTCGTTCAAGGCTGCCCGTGCCAAGGCGCTTGCCAACTGGCGTGCCGACGTGCGTTTCTGTTCGGTGTGCGGCACAGAGCTCGCTGACAGCGCCGAGTTCACCGCCCGCGAGTGTCCGCACTGCCATAAGCTGTTCTTTCCGCGCATCGAGCCGTGTGTCATCGTGCTCGTCAGCCGTGGCGACAAGATACTCCTTGCGCGCCATGTGCAGCGCAACCAGGACATTTACGCCTGCATAGCCGGATTCATCGAGAGCGGCGAGTCGGCCGAGCAGGCTGTCGTGCGCGAGATTATGGAGGAGACGGGGCTGACTGTCCGCAACGTGCGCTACCGCGGCAGCCAGAGCTGGCCTTTCCCCGACCAGCTGATGCTCGCCTTCACAGCCGAGTACGAGAGCGGCGAAATTCGCCTCCAGCCCGACGAGATAGCCGATGCCCAGTGGTTCAGCCGCGACGATTGTCCGGCGTCGCCGCAGCCCGGCTCCATAGCCTACAAATTGATACACAATGAGATATAGTTTTTTTTTCATAGTGTTGATATTCTTTTTAAAAAATATTATATTTGACATTATCTATTAAGTGAAGCGCATGAGTTATAATTTGCATTTTTATATCTGCGAGTTGTAGCTGATTATGAAAACAGGTTATTAACCCTTTAATCCTTAATGCTATGAAAAAGATTTATTATTTAATGATGTGCTGCTTGGCTGTTGGCTTGGCGGCATGTTCGGATAAAGATGATGATAAGGCAGTCGATGCTGAAAATGGTCATGAGAGTGTGGATCTCGGTCTTACATCCGGCACACGCTGGGCGACTTGCAACATTGGCGCTACGAACCCTCAGGACGCAGGTCTTTGTTTCTCATGGGCAGAAACAGCGAAAAAAACTTCGTATGGCAACAGTTCGTACAAGTATTTGAACTTGAGTAGTGGTAATCTTACTAAATACTGCTATAGAAGCGATTATGGTCATAATGGCTATACAGACAATAAGTCTGTTCTGGATCTTTCTGACGACGCTGCTCGTGTGAACTGGGGTGGTGCTTGGAGAACTCCGACTGAGGCTCAGTTGAGCGAGCTGATTAATGAATGTTTCTGGGTATGGACTAGTGATTATAATGGCTCTGGCGTAGATGGTTATATAGTGTACAAAGCTAAGACTTCGGCAGACCAGGGGCAGGTTGGTGATAGCGGTTCGCCATATACGCTTTCTGATACGCATATATTCTTGCCTTATGTGACTCTAGGAAGTGGTAGCTCGATTTACGGAAAAAGCGTTTGTTGTTGGTCTTCAACGTTAGATCCGGGAAATCCAAATTATGCGTGGGCTTTTAAATACACACAAAATAGTAGAACGACTACTGGCATCCTCCGCTATGAGGGCATTCCTGTGCGTGGAGTTATATCAGGAAAGTAAAACATAATAGATAAAAGAAAAAAGGCGTGAATAAAACTCACGCCTTTTTTGTGTCATGATGCTATTGATTTTTTAACTTCAAATCTCTATATTTATTAAATATGACTTTAAAATCTATTATGATGAAAATCAATACAATCGTTGCTGTCGCCGCCGTTTGTGCGGTGGCGCTGTCGTCTTGCGGAAAGAATACTGTCGATGAGCCGCAGCCCGGCTCCATAGCCTACAAATTGATACACAATGAGATATAAATAAAAATCCCGAGCTTAAGGCTCGGGATTTTTTATGATTTTATTTTAGAACGAAAAATCTCCTCGTTCTTGTTCCATCTTTTCCATTGCTTCTGCATACTTTCTGCAGTTTTCTTCGTCTTGAAAGAACACGTCGTCGTCAGGGAAGCCCAAGAAAACTGGTATGCCCCTCTTTTCCCTCTCTCCAATTTCGTTGACAAACGCCAATATAAATGGAAGTAGAATGAGAAGACATGCGTATCCAATTATGTATCTGCCTATGTTTATTATTATTTCTTTGATTTTTTTAGCCATGGACTTAAATGTTTTTATGTGCGTTGAACTATGTTTGATTTTATATTAAATAGGCAAAAAGTCTTCAATTGAGGCTGGGTGTTTTGGTCTTGGTTTTCCATTTTCATCAAGCTCTTGTTCTCCGAATTTATTTTGAAATCCCATTATAAGAAGGACTCCAATCGCCGGTAAAGCTAATATTAAAAGTGTTTCCTTTATTATATAGAATGGTAATTTGATAAGTTCTATTAACAGTTCTTTTACACCTTTAAAATCTCCGGCTTTTATTAATAATAGAAGTGTAAACATTATTAGGAATGGTGTCGCAATAATAGAAAGAATTCCTTTTAATACATCTTTCATGGCTTCTAATTTCTCTTTCATAAGCGTATTATTTAAATGTTTGTATTGGTCTTACATATACATGAACCTAGTCTGCAGGAATTTCATGTTTAAGTTTAAATTTATTGCCATGAATAGCATCTCATAGTAATAGGATCATATGCAAATGTATTAAGAATTTTGGTTGTAGCAAGCTGTTCTGGAGCTCCATTTACAGGAAAAGAATAACGTCCCATCACTATTGTTAACCGCAAATCTTTCTATTGATGATTCTTTAGAAAAATCCACAGTAATATATTTCAGCGAGCCGTCATCATGTCTGGCTCCTTCATTGCAAGCTACAAACAGAGTAGCTAATAAAATTAATAGTAAGTTTTTCATAATTAAAATTATCACAGTAAATCATCTGGAGCAACGACTAATTGCTCGAGATTCATGCCTCGTTTTTTCATTGTGCTTTTAAACGGACTTATGAAGTAGCTTTTCAGTCGTTTAGGTTTGCAGAGTTCTATGTCGTATTGCGTCTTGTAGATGTCATACACAAGTTCTGAGCAATAGTATTTGCCGTTATCGAATCTGAACGATAGGTCATAAGGCTTTCCTATATACTTCGTGTATTTGATGTGCATGGGTTTATCCAAGACTCTTTTGACTTTATATCTGCCTCCTCGTCCTTGCTTTATCCATTTATCCAGCGGAGTCAATTTCACGACATTGCTTGCTTCGAGCACATATAGCTCGCCCTTCTTCTCAACCACGATTCCGCAATGCGACCATACCGACATGGTAGCAGCCTGTATCATAGGCGACTGGCGTGATTTGGATATTTGAAAGACTATGTCGCCTTCCTTTAATTCCGATTTGTCAGGATTGACAAAGGACATTATCGCTAAGCCAATAAGTACGGCTGCTATCAGTAATTTATGTTTCATCTTTGTTGATGCGTAATTAAGAAATTAAAATGCTTTTATAAAGTAACTCCTGCATAATCATATATACAAGGATCTGCATAATCTGCTTTCTCAGGATTTTCGCCAGAATAATGAAATTCAACAAAGTCATGATCCTTCATAAATCCACGCATCTCTGGAGATACTATGTATGGTATTATTATATTCAAATCAAGTCCTGCCATTATTACGTGTCCAACAACCGGCTTTGCATAACATCTTTTATCAAGATTGTTTACTGCGATTGCGTAGTTGTATATGGCAGCACATAAACGAGCATAGCCGACACAATTCGCCTTGCCTTCTGCTATATTGTTCTTTTTGCTGAATTGAAGTATTTCTGCTGTTTTATTTATGCTGTAATCAATAAGCCTATATTCATCACGAATACCGTCGTAAGTTTCTTCTTTTATTTCAGCTTTTAAAGATTTGCTTAATTCAATAGAGCCTGGTCTATCATGCAACTTCTTCAAGTAAGTGAATGAAAAGAAATCATTAAGAAGGAATAGACAACCTGCTGTTATTAATATCGTTTTTATTATCTTTTTCTTTTTCATGTCTCATTTGTTTTAATGAGTTTAATTGTGCCCATGGGGAGTAATCAGCTCCCAATGAGCTGTTTGATTTTTCAAAATAGTTTCTTTTTATTGGCTACAAATCCTAATATCCCATTGAGGACTAATATTGCTCCGAATGCGATAACGTAGATTATTAGATTGACCATAGCATAGCTGGTGTTGTAAATCTCAGCTATGTGTATCAAGTCGTTTTTGCATAACTCGAAAGCATAATTGTAATCAATAGTTCCCGTTGGGAAATAGTGTGTGCAGCATTGTTTGAATAAGTACACATAAACACCGATGTATATGATGGACAAGATGATTCGCATTATGCTATATCGGGTGTTTTTCTGTGTGAAGTTTCGGAATGTCCCTATCATAATCGGCACAGCTGAGAGTATGCACACAATCGGCACTATTATTAAACATAGTATCACGCTTATTTCTACATAGGAAAGATTGAATGCTGCTCCGAGCATCGCCAACAGTTGACATAGTATTGCGAATATTATCTGTTCCATATTAGTGTCGAATCTTTTGGTTTGCTCATAATTTCTTATTTTATGAATCGCATGATCAGTTTGAACACTGGGTACAACAGAACTTGCACCAAAATCCATACGAACAGTTTTTCCTCCATCGCGCCGGGTATGTGTATGTCGAACGCCAACAGTAATACAACTATCACGCATGGAATGCAGAAAATCGCTAAAAGCAATGTGGTCAATTTATCTTTCATAATAACAGATTAATGTGTAAGGGTGTAACAAATTGATTTTTTCTAACTCATAGAATAATTCTTCATGAATTGTAATAGA
>JAEEGF011061817.1_pt1 | contig 18553 bp, 12 predicted proteins | sample 9134171 | NCBI WGS metagenome assembly JAEEGF01 (sample SAMN16246542, study PRJNA631951) | gut metagenome | biome: gut microbiome; feature: rumen; material: AP-attached | host: Bos | place: Iran: Karaj | collected 2018-10
ACCCAGGAACGTCATGACACCTATGTATTTGGTGCTGTATATAAAGGTTTCGAGGAACAATATGATTACGAAATAGATGGAGATGGAAGCATTCGTCTGAAACATAAAGTGCTGCCTGAAGGAACAATGCCTGCATGGTTGCCTCGTATCGGACTGACCATGACACTGGATGCTGGTCTTACTCAGGTGAATTATTATGGACGTGGTCCTGAGGAGAACTATCCCGATCGTAAGACAGGCTATAAGATAGGAGTTTACCAGACCTCTGTGGATGACATGTATGAACCATACCTCATTCCTCAGGATCATGGCTTGCGCACAGATAATCGATGGCTCTCCATGACTGATGCTGAGGGGAAGGGACTGAAGTTCCAGATGAATGAGCTGTTCAACTTCAATGCCTATCCGTATAGCACTGAGAATCTCACCAAGGCAGTGTATCAGTATCAGTTGGAAAAGCAAGACGGAGTGACGCTGAACTTAGATTATGCCACATCTGGCGTGGGATGTACAGCAAGAGGCATCTTCGCTTCTTACAGGGTTTATCCTCAAGCTTATGAACGGAATATAACGATTCAAATTAAATAAAAATGAAAGCATTAAAATTACTTTGTGCAGCAAGTACGCTGATGGTTTTCACTGCTTGCCAAGAAGAGATGAGAAGTGTGCAGATGATTACCTCTACCATGGATAGTCCTTGGCAGACGGTATTAGATATGGAAGTGCCTATGTTCGATTTAGACCTGACTATGGGCGTAGGCGACTCTACCTTGGTGATCGATCCTCTGGCATTCCAGCAGACCATCGAGGGCTTTGGTGCTTGCTTCAACGAATTGGGATGGACCTCCCTCAGCTTATTGAGTCAGCAGGATAGGGACAGCATCTTCCGCGAACTCTATGCGCCTGGGGTGGGACTCAACTTCACCATGAACCGTATGCCTCTGGGTGCCAACGATTTCAGCCTCGATTATTATAGCTACGACGATGTGGATGGCGACTTTGATTTGGAGCATTTCTCCATTGCTCATGATGAGGCTACCCTGATTCCCTTTATCCGTGAGGCAAAGGCGCAGTACCCAGCATTGCGCATTTGGGCGTCGCCTTGGTGCCCACCAGCTTGGATGAAGACCAACAAGCACTATGCTAACACATCAACAGAGATGCTGCGTGGCAGGTTTAATGCTGATAATGGATTGGCAATCGACAAGCAGATCCGTGAGGGCGAAGATGCCTTTACGCAAGATCCTAAATACTTGGAAACCTATGCCCGCTACTTTGGCAAGTTCATCGATGCCTATAAGGAGAAGGGGATAGATATCTTCATGGTGATGCCACAGAATGAGCCAAACTCTGCACAGTGGTATCCTGCTTGCACATGGACTCCACAGGGACTGAACAACTTCTTGAAATACCTGGGACCAGAGATGGAGAAGCGTGGCGTGGATGTTTATCTGGGAACGATGGAGCGTGCAGATGCCTCGCTTTGGGATACTATACTCTCTAATGAGGAGTCTGCCAAATACATCAAGGGTATGGGCTTTCAATGGGCAGGAAAGAACGCTATGCCTACCTTGCATCAGAAATACCCACAGTTGCCTATGTATCAGAGCGAGCAGGAATGTGGCAATGGACGCAACGACTATGCAGGAGCTTCCCATTCTTGGGACTTGATGAAGTACTATCTTAATCAAGGCACTAGTGCTTATTTCTATTGGAACATCTCCTTGCTTGAAGGTGGTGTGAGCCATTGGGGATGGCGCCAGAACTCTTTAGTGACAGTCAATGAAGCAGAGAAGTCATTCAAGTTCACCCCTGAATACTATGTGATGAAGCACGTGAGCCATTACGTCTTGCCAGGTGCCAAAGTGCTGAAATTGGGTGGCGATTGCAAGAATGCCCTTGCCTTCCTGAATACAGATGGCAGTTTGGTGGTGGTGCTTGGCAATCAGACAGATCAGGCTAAGACTCTGACCTTAGCTTTTGGTGAACACCAGTTTGAAGTGCAGATGGCTGCACAGTCGCTCTCAACGATGATAATTAATTAAATAGTTCCCTCCCCTAAGGTAGGGGAGGGTAAGGGAGGGGTAACCTCTCAGTCACTACGTGACAGCTCCCCTAGGGGAGCAATAAAAAAGTATTTTTATGAGAAGATTTTTGCTGATATTGGCATGCCTGATGGCATTAAGTGCTCAAGCACAAAGATGGCCAGCATCTTCTATCCAGACACATGCTGGAAGTCGATGGTGGTGGTTGGGCAGTGCCGTCGAAGAAGAGGAACTTAGTGAACTGATGAAGGAGTATTCCAGTCATGGCATCCGCACGTTGGAAATCACGCCCATCTATGGGGTGAAAGGCAATGAGGCGAAGAATGTGGATTTCCTTTCTCCTCGATGGATGGAAATACTCAAACATGTAGAGGAATTGGGAATTCGTAATCGTATGCAGATTGACATGAATACAGGTACAGGATGGCCCTTTGGTGGTCCGCAGGTACCACAGTCAGAGGCTGCGTGCAGGGTGATGTTCCGTGTGGATACCATTCAGGTGGAGCATGTGAGCAAGCTCATGCAACTGATGAACAGGATTCCTGAAACCAAGTTGAACCTGGCACCTACAGAGAGCCTGAAAGCTGCTTCTTCTACGGATGAAGACGAAGGGGCTGCCTGGAAGACTGCCAGAGTGCATAAGGTGATGGCCTATAGGTTGGACATGGAGGCTACTCCTGTGGATCTTACGAACATGGTGACAGACAATGTGCTGTCTTGGAAATCGAAGGATAGTGAGAGCAAATGGCAGATTTTTACCGTCTATATGGCCCGTACCCAGCAACTGGTGAAAAGAGCGGCTCCTGGCGGAGAAGGATGGGCCATCGACCATTTCGATGCGCAGGCAGTGAAGCACTATCTGGAGCGTTTTGAAAAGGCGTTTGCTGACAATGGGGTGCCCTATCCAGATACCTTCTTCAACGACAGTTACGAGGTGTATGGGGCCGATTGGACACCTGGCATCTTTGACGATTTTTATAAGCGTAGAGGCTACAAACTGGAGGAACACCTGCCTGAGTTGTTGCTGAACATTGGCGAGAATCCCACACAGGTGCTTATCGATTATCGTGAGACACTGAGCGACATGCTCTTGGATAATTTTACGAGGCAATGGACGGCCTGGGCCCATAGCCATAACGTGAAAACACGCAATCAGGCACATGGATCCCCTGCCAATCTGATCGACCATTATGCAGCTGTGGATATCCCAGAGGTAGAAGGCTTTGGCTTGTCCGACTTTGGCATCAAGGGACTGCGTACGGATGCGGATAAAGTGCGTCCAAATTACAGCGACCTCTCCATGCTGAAGTATGCCTCTTCTGCTGCCCATATCACAGGCAAGCCCCTTACCAGTTGTGAGTCGTTCACATGGCTTACGGAGCACTTCCGTACCTCGCTTTCACAGTTGAAACCAGATGTGGACCTGATCTTCTGCGCTGGCGTGAACCGTGTGTATTTCCATGGTACGGCCTATTCTCCCGAGAATGAACCTTGGCCAGGATGGAAGTTCTATGCGTCGATAGATATGTCGCCTACCAACAGCATCTGGCGCGATGCTGCCAATTTTACGGATTATGTGAACAACTGTCAGCGCTTCCTGCAATGGGGAGAGCCCGACAATGATTTCTTGGTTTATCTGCCTGTACGCGACATGTGGGCGAAGCGTACGTCCGACTTGCTGATGATGTTTGAAATCAGCAACATGGACCAGAATGCCCCAGAGTTTATCCGTGATGTGCTGCTGATAGATTCCTTAGGATTTGACTGCGACTATATCAGCGACAGCTATCTTTTGGGTACGACCTATCAGGATGGCAAACTCAAGACAGCTGCAGGTGTAAGTTACAAGGCACTGATTATCCCTGGAGAAGTACGCATGACCACCCCATTGAAGACGCACCTGGATCGTCTGAAGGCCCAAGGAGCACCTATCTTATATCGCATAGATAAAGCAGAAATGAGCAGATTGGCGAAGCCTGAAGAGTTGAAGACCGTCTGTGGGCTCCACATGATACGTCGCAGCAATCCTACGGGGTATCACTACTTCATCTCCAATCTGACTCCAAATGATGTGGACCAGTACGTGAACTTAGGAGTGAACTTCCAGGATGCCATGCTTTTCAATCCGTTGAACGACAGCGAGCGCTATTCTGTAGAGAAGCGTGATGGCAAGGTACGGATTCGTCTGCGTTCAGGAGAGTCCATTATCATGCAGACCTTCAATACCCCTGTGCCTGATGCTGGAAGACAGCCAGAATTGGATTATTCTGTCACAAAAGACCTCACTGCCAGTGCGTGGACCCTCAGTTTCGAGGAAAGCGCCCCAGCAGTCAAGCAGACGTTTAAGTTGCCTAAGGTGCAGACCTGGGAGACACTCAACGATGATTCTGTGAAGGTGACCATGGGAACGGGCGTCTATGCCTGTCGTTTCACGCTCACCAGAAGAGAGATGACTAATCAATGGGCCATCGATTTAGGAGATGTGCGTGAGAGTGCGCGCGTGTTCGTCAATGGCAGATACATAGGTACCGTATGGTCAGTGCCTTATGTTTTGAAACTTAGGAACCTGAAGGTGGGGAACAATGACCTGCGCATTGAAGTGACCAACCTCCCTGCCAATCGTATTCGAGATTTGGATAAAAGAGGAGTTCCTTGGCGCAAGTTCGAGGATCTCAATGTGGTGGACATTCATTATCAGCACACCACCTATGAGAACTGGGAACCTATGCCAAGTGGACTGAACAGTACAGTGAAACTGATAAAATGTAACTAAACAGATAAAAGTATGGAAGAAAGATTTGCTAAGCCTACGCTGGATATTGGCGAGGCATTGTTACAGGCATGTAATAAGGTGATCGAGTTCAATGGGCGCTCTCGTCGCTCAGAGTATTGGTGGACCCGCTTTGTGGTGTTCATCATCAATTTGGCAGCTACCCCGTTTATTGGGTGGATTTTCAGTGTGGCCATGATTCCACTCACTTTCCGTCGTCTCCATGATGCGGGACATAGTGGCTGGTGGTGGGGCGTTGGCTTCCTATACAAGTGGTTGGTATTGGCTTATGTGATATTCGACGTTATTTATTGGGCCGTCACCACAGAGGCAGACGATCCTATGGTTGTCCTTATGCATCTGTCGAAGTATGTCTTATTATTTATCATCTACGTGATTTATAAGGTTATCTTCATCGTGATGCTATGTGCCGACAGTGAGCCTGGGACCAACAGATATGGCGAATCTCCAAAGTATGTGACGAGGAATTAAACATAAAGAAAGAAGGACTAATCAAAGGTGCTTGTGAGTTTATTTCCCCTATTTTTGAAAAAATAACGACAGAAGTAACTAAATCCAGTAATAAGCTAAAAACGCTTGCCTAGGTTAATGACTGGAGGGGATAATATACGATATTCACATATCCTTACCAAGTTCCAATGATCAATCCTTCTAATTATTTGGCAAAGGTACGCATTAAATTTGACTTAAACAAAACAAAAGTTGTTTGAAACCGATTTTTTAACAATAAAAGAGAGGCAGTCTAAATAGGCTGCCTCTCTTGTCTTTTGAATTATTCGATGAAGAATGGTTATTTCTTATCCCCAAAGTGGTTGTAGTCCACAGGCACACGCTGAGCGCGCTTGCTCATACTTGGGAACCAGATGTCGTCAGCAGTGATACCACACTCCTTGATAGCCTCGATAGCATACTCGCAGCGACCAAAGTCAGCATTCACATTGTTGGTTCCGAAGGTAAACTTCAGGCCACGAGCCTTAGCCTTCTTGATCACGTTGAAGCTAGGAATCTTGTAGCGAGGGCTGATCTCCAGGGCGATGTCGTACTTCTGCAGCACATCCAGCACCTTGTCTACGCGCTCGTCAGTCCAATACTGATCATAATCATCCATCCAACCCTGCTCAGGGATATAAGTAGCATTGGCATAAATGTCAGCAGGCTCATTGGTCAGAATCTTCACGGTCTGATCCACGATCATGTCCATATACTGCTGCTTGGTGCGACCATCCAGATGAACCTCGTCAGGACGATAGATACGACAGATGCGACCCTTGTCCACCACTGTCATGGCATCAGTGAACAGGTAGTCGAACTTATTCAGCACCTCCTGTGAGAACTGTACGATCCAGCGACGGCCTTCACCCTGCACACCCATAAGGAATGCCATAGGCTTCACCTCGTCGTAGTACTCCAGAGCTTCCTGATCGTCCTTCAGCATACGACCTACGCCACCTTCACCCACGTTAGGAGCCACACCATAGTTGATACCATAGTTCATGGACATAGCATGCGCCTGCTCTTTGGTCAAGCCACCCTTCAGGTGCACATGATAGTCGATCACAGGGAAGTTCTCCTGCTGCAGACGGATCACCTGGTCAGTCGTCTCGTCGATGGCAGGCATGGTGTCGTTAGGATTCACCACACCATCCTGAAGCATGGTCACCGTCAGGTTGCGGAACTTCACGTCGCCCTTCTTGCCAACCAGTGCGAAACCACCACGGCTCAGCACCTTGCTCTTATTAGCCTCTGTACGATAAGGCTGCTCAGGCTCCGTATAGCACACTACGTCAGTGCCATTGATCTTGATGGAGATATTCTTCTCACGCACAGCGATGTCGAAGTCGAACCACTGTCCGTCCTCACCTAGTGAGCGATAGAGGTTACGTACGGTAGAGAGGCTACCCGTCTTGCGAGTGCCATCGATAGGACCATTGTGGAACAGCACCTCATAGCCCGTCTTGCCATCAGAGTGGAACAGCAGGGCAGCTTCAGCACCATTCTCAGCATAAGCCTGACCAGTCAGGTCGAAGTTACGGTAATCCCCCTTAGAGGTCAAGGTTTCACCAGCCGTTACGCTGATTTCTTCACCCTTCACAGAGCCATTCGTGTCAGATTTCCAGCTCTTCAGCGCTGTAGGAACGTCATAGCTAGGACCACAGGCTGCAAACAGCAGGGCAGCCATGATCATCATAGCAGATTTTTGAAACATCTTTTTCATTGCTTTTAATAAATGATATTTGGTTAAATTATACATTCCTTGAAAAAGTCTTCAAAAGTACGAATAAAATGGATAGATTGTTTGAATTTTGAGGAAAAAGTTGTAATTATGCAATCGAATACAACAAAGTACCTAAAAAATGAAAAACACACTTTCCATATTTCTGCTTTCTGCAGTGATGCTCATGCCAACTACCGCCTTGGCACAGACGGAGGCAAAAACCGACTCCGTGCCCTCTACGCGTGAGGAGCGCAATCGCAATGTGATGCTGAATGCATCCAATGACAGGGAACCCCGTAAGATTTCCATCGGACTGCCTGCGCAGTTCGCCTCCGATATCTTCGAAGACGGCCTGCCCGTCTCCGAGCTCTATTGGCCAGTGATGCCCTATACCACGTGGCGCAGCGGCCTCAGTCATGCCACCAACTCCCTGATGTCGCTCAGTGAGAGTGCCCTTCAGTATGGCAAGTTGGGCTACATTGTCTCCAGCACCACCCGTCATGCAGGCGAGGAGTTCCAGGGGCTGACCAAATATACCGTCAACCACTTCGGAAAGCAGGTAGTAGATGCCAATCTCTCAGGGCCCATGGCCAATGGCTGGGGCTACACCCTCACCACCTACCAGAGCTTCGATCCAGGTAGCAATCACCTCGATGCCATCAGTCTGCAAGACCGCATGGAAGTCTATAAGGTAGGCCTGAACAAGCGTTGGGCAGAGAATAGGGGAGAGACCAGCCTCCTCTACCAGTATGCTGCCTCCACCACCTTCACAGATGGTTCTGGTCCGTTCTATTACAATGGGGCCGATGGCAGCGTGGATAAGTTCGAGGACTTCGTCTTGGGGCGCGACCAATACTTGCCCAACTACAATACCTTCTTCTGCATCGACATCAATACCAACAAGTGGCTGGAGAAGAACCTTCAGAAGGCCAACAAGGACCATGCCCACCAGCTCACGTACAACCTGCGCTATCAGTGGGACAATGGCATGGAGTTCACCTTTGGCAGCAAGCTGAAGGATGCCCAGCAGCTCACGGCCACCTACAACATCGCAGGTATCTTCAAGGTCGATGCTGACGCTGGCTACACCTATGAAGACGGCACCCCTTACGTGGGCTATGTGCAGAACCGTCATGCCCGCATGCCACGAGGCAAGGAACGCAGTTGGATGACCACAGCCCAGCTCACAGGCAAGGCAGGTGCGAATCGTCAGCATGCGTGGCGCGTAGGACTCAATGAGTGGTTCTCCTATCAGGATATGTCGTACAATACAGGACTGACACCCCACGAGGTGAAGGAGAATCCTAAGAAACTCCTCAACAACGGAGAGCGCATGACAGCCTTCAACTCAGGAGCCGACTACTATCGGGGCCATGAAAACAAGTTGGGTATCTATGCCTCCGACGACTGGACCGTTACTTCCCGTCTCTGGCTCTCACTTGGCGCACGCCTCGAGTGGCAGAAGCTGCATGGCAAGGGCGCCTTTGCCTACCTGCCCGATGGTACCCTCTTCGAGCCCGCCAACATCCGTCGCCCAGGCTTCAATCTGGTCGATGGCGTCATCAATAAGTTCTCAGGCAATTGGCTGAATCCTACCTTCACCTTCAATGGCCGCTACAAGATTGTGGGAGGCTTAGGTCTGCAAGGCGAGTACGTCTTCGTGCAACAGCGTCCGAATATGCAGGACTATGCTGGTTGTAACCTGCCTAATGAATCCGCTGTGCGAAGCAACATGCTGCGTGGAGGTATCTACTTCAACAACGACTGGCTGCAGCTCACTTCGCAGGTGTTCCACATCTCGCAGACCAACTACAAGCAACGCTCGCAGTTCACCAACCCCAAGGACCAGAGTGAGACCGTCACCATCGCCATCCTCTATGATGTAGGTACCATCGGATGGACCACCGATGCCGTAGTGACGCCTTTCAAGGGTTTCAACTTCCACGGCCTGCTCACGTTGCAGAACCCCCAGTACAAGAAGTTCACCTTCCAACCCATGTTCAGCGACGGCCCAGGACAGTTCTACGATTTCAACAACAAGAACGTCACAGCCATGTCGAAGATGATCGTGGAGCTCGACCCCTCCTACCAGTTGGACAAGTGGCGCTTCTGGCTCAGCTTCCGCTACCAGAGCAAGCAGTACATCAACAAGACCAACACCCTCTATTTCAAGGGACGCTGGGAGACCTTCGGAGGCATTGACTATACACTGAACGACTATGTGACGTTCTCTTACAATGTGGTGAACATCCTCAATCAGAAGGGAGCCAGTGGCAACATTGGCGCAGCCGACCTTGCCACCGATGTGGAAGCCTATCAGCACCACTACCTCATGGCAGGCAGCTTCATCCGTCCGTTCACTATGGAACTCAGTGCAAGTTTGAAATTTTAATCCTCTTATTTCTTTCCTAAGAAGTAATCTACTACATATCTGATAGGCAAGGCTATCATGTGCATCAACTTCGTGAATGGGAAGATGAGTACAATGAGGAATCCCAACAAGATGTGAAGCTTATGGATGAACGCCGTGGCAGTGAGATACTTCCAGGAATCTGGCAGGAATAGGAAAGTGCCTTGTGCCCAGCGATCCAGATTCATGTAGTAATCTAAGTCTTGCGTGATGGTTTCACAGGTGCCTAATAATCCAGTAGCTACTTGAATCACAACGAGCACAACCAACAGAAAGTCGGCCGTATGGCTGTTCTCTTTCACAGGTTTTACTGTGAAGCGACGAATCATCAGCATCAGGATACCAACAAGCGTAATAATACCAGAAGCGCCACCCATCACGATGGCCAACAGACGTTTCTGTTCATTGGTAATCAGCCAATCGTACATCCATTCTGGAGCCAACAGACCAAAGATATGGCCTACGAAAACAAAGATGATGCCATAATGAAACAGGTTACTGCCCCATTTCAGCAACTTGTCATTGCTGAGAAATTGACTACTCAATGCCTGTACAGACTCTCCCCTGGCGGCTAAACGATACAATAATCCCACCAAAAAGACTGCACCTGCAATATAGGGCAAATAGACGAATAGGAATTCATGCAGATATTCACTTATAAAGGTTGTATCCATAATAATCATTTAGTTTGATAAGGTTAATAATAGCTGGATAAGAGGCTCGTAGGGATGCTCATGCTTAGCAAATAGCTCTTGCATCTTCGTCAGCACGATATTAATGTCTTGTAAGGCTTCAAGTGCCTTTTCCGGACTATCTTTAGCTGCTACATATTCTAAGAAAACAGGTAAGTAATCAGGCAGTTCTCCTTCTTTTGGAAGGAGTCCTGCTTTCAGATATTCTTCTTGCAAGTCCACCATAGCTTGTCCACGGTCGCGAGAAGTGCCATACACAAAATCAAATAGATACAGATTCGCCTTACTTGCCGTATCAAAGAGTTCTGTATAAGCACTCTGCCAATCTCTTAATGTAGGAAAGGTAGTTGCATAGTCCATGAACTTCTGCAGAAGTCCTACTTGTTGCTCCTGTAGAATCCCTTCTTCCAAGACTGTTGGTAAAACAGACGGCAAAGCATCCTTCATCTCCTGGGAAGGATAGTCCAACAACAAAGCGATGATATTGTATGTTTTATTCATAGTTACTTACCACCCCAAAGGTTTTTCTTAGTTGTTTCACCTTCAAATCCCAGCCCTGTACGCTCATCGAAATGATGCTTCCCCTTCTGTTTAGGAGAAGAAGGGATAACGAATCGATCCTTGAAATCTGCAATGGCAAGCAGGTTATACATGTCGTCATACTGGAAAGCGTTCAAGCCAAAATTCTCTTTGAGTTGAGGCTCAGTCTCTCCTTCCACCGTCTTAAGTCGCATGTATTCACGTAATGCCAGAAGTTTGGCAAGGGCTGTCTTGATAGGTTTGGTATCTCCTGCAGTGAGTAGCTTAGCTAAATATTCAGATGGAATACGCATTTCTTCTACTTGGGCAAAGAAAGACTCTCCTTCTGCTGTGGTAGTCATGCTTTTCTTCGGACTCATTGGCGGAACATACCATACCATCGGCAACGTGTGGTATTCTGGATGAAGAGGGAAGGCTATCTGCCATTCTTTCATCAGTTTGTAAGTAGGTGACTGTTGCGCTGCCATGATATAATTATGACTGATACCTTGTTCCTCAGCTTCTCTGATAATCTCAGGATCATGGGGATCTAAGATAAGGTCAAGCTGCTTCTTGTACAACTCTTGTTCATTTGCTGCAGCATAGTCATTTATCTTATCAGCATCGTAGAGTATCACTCCCATGTAGCGCATACGACCAACGCAGGTTTCCGAGCATACTGTAGGTTGTCCGTCTTCGATGCGTGGATAACAGAAGATGCACTTCTCACTCTTCATGCGTTCATAGTTGAAGTAGATCTTTTTATACGGACAGGCTGACACACATTCTCGCCAACCACGGCAACGGTCTTGATTGATGACAACGATACCATCCTCCTTGCGCTTGTAGATGGCTCCAGATGGACAACTTGCTGCACATGCAGGATTCAGGCAATGCTCGCAAAGACGAGGGACATAGAACATGAATGATTTCTCAAACTCTTCAAATCCGCTGATGTCCAATCCTTGAAGATTAGGATCCGTCTTTCGTTGGTCGAATGTTCCAGCTAAATCATCTTCCCAGTTTGGTCCATTCTCTATTTTCTTCATCTTCTCACCCGTGATAAGTGAGTAGGGACGAGCTGATGGTGGAGTTTTCACTCGTTTCTTTCCTTTCAAGGAAGAAAAATCGAAAGTAAATGGCTCATAGTAGTCCTCTACTTGTGGCAGATAAGGATTAGAGAAAATCTGCGACATGATTTTTAGCCTGTTTCCCAATCGCAGACCTAACCTTTCCTTATCCAACTTCCATCCACCCTTGAACTTCTCTTGGTCTTCCCATCTTTTAGGGTATCCGGGACCTGGTTTGGTTTCTACATTATTAAACCAAGCATATTCCAGTCCTTTTCTGGATGTCCAGACATTCTTGCAAGACACTGAACAGGTATGGCATCCTATGCACTTGTCCAGATTCAGGACCATTGTTATCTGAGCTTTTATTTTCATGATGCTTCTGATTTAAGTTTAATCCCACTTCACATCATCTACCTTACGCAACATGACAAACTCGTCGCGGTTGGCTCCGATGGTTCCATAGTAATTCAATCCGAAAGAGAGTTGTGCATAGCCGCCAATCATGTGGGTAGGCTTTGGGCACAGACGCGAGATGGAATTGTGGATGCCTCCACGCTTACCTGTCAGCGGACTGATAGGCACATTGACCGTTCGTCCCTGATTATGATACATGTAAAGTGCTCCTTCAGGAATGCGCTGACTAACACAGGCACGACACATGGCAGAACCATTGTCATTGATTACCTCAACCCAGTCATTATCTTTTATTTCCAACTTAGCAGCATCCAATTCGCTCATCCAGATTACAGGACCTCCGCGTCCTAACGTAAGCATCAGGAGATTGTCGTTCCATGAAGAGTGAATAGTCCACTTATTGTGTGGAGTCAGCAGATTAAGTGACAAGGTCTTGTCCTTTAATCCTAAGCGTTCCTTCAGGTTGTTTATTTCTTTCTTTGCCAATGGTGGCTTGTATGTCACCAGATTCTCTCCGAAAGCTTGCATCCAAGGATGGTCTTGATAGAAACTCTGCCTACCCGTGACAGTACGCCAAGGTATCAGATATTGCACATTGGTATAGTTACCTGTATATTCCGTATCCTTGTTGTTGATACCTGTCCAAATAGGGGTAGAGAGTGAAAGACGAGGTTGAACAACCAGGTCTTTGTAGTGGTATTGAGTTTCTCCAGCATCTTTGGTTAGAGGTTCAGCCAATGGCAGGCCCACACTCTTCTCCAATGCTTTCCATGCGCGTTTTGAGGCAGCTCCATTACTGGTAGGATCCAGTGTCAGGACGGTATCTATGCCTTGAATGATGTCTGTCATATCCGGCATGCCTTTGGTGACGCCCTCTTCACGAACCACACCATTGTATGCTTTCAGTTCATTATATTCTTCCAGAGAAGACCATGCCATACCCTTGGCAGCTATACCCTTGTCACGCAACAATGGACCAACGGCAGTGAAGCGCTTGTAGGTATTCGGATAGTCACGTATCACAGGCACTAAGTTGCCCATGTTCTTCCCAGGTTCAGGCATGGCACCTGTTTCCTTCCAGTCTTCTGCTACCAATGGTTCCGAGATCTCTCCTGCACTGTCGTGAGCCAATGGACCATAAACGATGTCTTGTTCGGCCCCCAGATGTCCTTGGCAAAGTACGGAGAACTTGGCAGCTAAGTCTCTGAAAATGTTCCAGTCGGTGCGACTTTCCCAAACCGGATCCACAGCTTTTGAGAACGGATGCAGGAATGGGTGCATGTCTGTAGAAGAGATATCTTCTTTTTCATACCACGTCGCTGCTGGCAGTACGATGTCTGCAAAAATGCTCGATTGAGTCATGCGGTAATCGATATTCACTACCAGATCCAGCTTTCCTGTGGTTTCTTCTGTATGCCATTTCTCATATTTAGGCAGGGTCATACCGCATTCTTCCAGGTTCTGTCCCAAGATGGAGTTTTGTGCACCTAATAAGTGCTTCATGAAATACTCCATACCCTTGGCAGAGCAACCAATGAGGTTGGCACGCCAGATGAACAGGTTCTTTGGAGAGTTCTCTTCTGCGTCCAAGTCTTCGCTTGCTAGCGTGAGTTTATTTTCGTGCAATTGTTGGCAGACGTATTGCTTCACGTCCACGCCTGCCGCTTTAGCTTCTTTGCATAGTTGAAGGGAGGAGCGGTTGAATTCTGGCTCTGCAGGTAGCCATCCCATGCGCTGACTCTTGATGTTGCAGTCGAGCAAGGTTAAGTCTTTCCATTTGTCTTTATCCGTCAGTGGAGAGAGTTGCTCATCTACGGTTACTTTCTCATAGCGCCACTGATCAGAGTGCATGTAGACGTAGCTGACGGTATTCATGTGACGAGGCGGACGAATCCAGTCGAGTGCAAAGGCGATGTTTGCCCATCCTGCTTGTGGACGGACTTTCTCCTGACCCACATAGTGGCTCCATCCTCCACCATTCACACCTAATGTTCCACAAAGCATCAGCATATTGATGGCAGAACGGTAAGTCATATCCGTGTTGTACCATTGGTTCACACCTGCACCAATGATAATCATGCTCTTACCTTTCGTCTTTTCTGCCGTTTCAGCAAAAGCTCTGGCTGTCTGAATGATGCGTTCTGCAGGGACTCCAGTGATTTGTTCTTGCCATTTAGGGGTGAAAGGCTTGTCTTCTCCATAATCTTTGGCACAATTCTCATCGCCCAATCCCCTGTCGATGCCATAATGCGCCATCATAAGGTCGAAGACATTGGCACACAGCGTGGTGCCTTCTTTCGTTTCAATCTTTACCACAGGTATCTTATGCTCTATGATGTCAGGATGTCCAGTAGCGGCAAAGTTGGGGTTCTTGAAGTCCTCACCACCAAAGTAAGGTTCCATGATGGTGACTATTTCATCCTCTTTACCTAGTTGTGAAAGACGTGGAGTGAATGGTTGCCCAGTACGAACATCCTCGTTTTTCAGGTTCCATTTTCCTTCATTGTTCCAGCGACTGCCGATGCTTCCATTAGGAGAAACCAGTTTACCAGTTTCGTCATCCATCGTGATAGGATACCATTCTGCTTTCTTTTCGATGCCAAAGTCGTTTGGTAGGTCACTGGCACGAAGCATCATTTCAGGCACATAACGTCCATTGCCAGCATCGCGCAGCTTCACCAGATAAGGAAGGTCTGTGAACTTTTTGACGTATTCATCGAAGTAAGCCGTTGTCTTGTCTTGATAGAATTCCTTCAGGATGACGTGTCCCATCGCCATGCCTAAAGCAGAGTCGGTACCCTGTTTGGGAGCCATCCACACATCGGCAAATTTCGACGCATCACTATAATCAGGCGAAATCACTGCCACTTGAGTACCTTTGTATCTCACTTGGGTATAGAAAGCTGAGTCGGGAGTACGTGTCACAGGTACATTGCTGCCCCAGAGCAAGAGGAAAGAAGCATTGTACCAATCGGCACTTTCAGGCACATCTGTCTGTTCACCCCATGTTTGTGGAGAGGCAGGAGGCAGGTCGCAGTAGAAGTCATAGAAACTCAGGCACGCGCCACCCAGCAAGCTCAGGTAACGTGTTCCAGCTGCATAGCTAAGCATGGAGAAGGCGGGAATAGGCGTGAAACCTACCAGCCTGTCAGGACCATATTTCTTAATGGTATAGATGTTGGCTGCAGCCATGATCTCAAGGGCAGTATCCCAATCCAAGCGTACAAAGCCGCCTAATCCACGTACTTTCTTGTAGGTTTCTTTCTTCGCTTTGTCATTGGCTATGGAAGCCCATGCTTCTACGGAATCCTTGTGAGTTTTCTTGGCTTCTTCATATAAATCCAGCATCTCTTTGCGAATCATCGGATGCTTTACTCGTCCGCTATTGTACAGATACCAGGAGTAACTGGCACCACGTGGGCATCCGCGAGGCTCATGATTAGGCAATCCGGCACGCGTGTCAGGATAATCGGTTTGCTGCATTTCCCATGTCACGATACCTTTCTTTACGAAGATACGCCATGAGCAGGAACCCGTACAGTTCACACCATGTGTTGACCTCACTTCCTTGTCGTGCTGCCAACGGTGCCGATAGAAGTCTTCCCATTTCTCATTACCTATGTCCTTGCGGTTGAGAAAATACTTCAAGTTATCGAATAGGTTAGCCATAATTACGTATGTTTTTGTTTTTTAATCATTCCGAAGTAGTTGATGATCATCACGAATACGGCAAGCACCGTGAAGATGAGAAATCCCAAACCATAGCCGTATTCAGGTGAGAAACCAACGATCTGTCCCATGAGAGGTGGAATCACAAATCCTCCGAAAGCACCGAGACCACCTACCCAGCCATTGGCTCCGCCAACACCATTACTTACGTACACAGGAACCAACTTCATGGTAGCTGCGTTATTGAAGCCAAAGGCTATGGCGATGAGCAAAGCCACGCAGAACAATCCCCATGTGCCCATTGGAATATTCATCAGGATACCTGCAATGGCCAATAAGCCCAGCGAACACATAGACACCTTCTCGCCTCCGATTTTATCAGAGAGTTGACCACCTGGTACACGTAGCAAGGCAGCCAGGATGGAGAAGATGGCCGTAAGAATACCTGCAGTCATTGGATCTACACCATGACCTTGTTTCCAGAAAGTAGGGAACCACGCCGTAAGTGCCATGAAGCCACCGAAGGTGGTGAAATAGGTAAACACCAGCATCCAAGTCTGAGGGATCTTCGAGGAGATTTTGAGGCTATCTATGGCATTGCCCGATGGGAATAGCTCTTGGCCACATGCCAAGGCATTGTTGCGTGCCACTTCCTTGCTCTTCCCTGCTTTCAGGAACTGGAAGTAAGGAGGATTAGCCCCAAAGACTGTATAGATGAGTAAGCCCACTATCATCACTCCTGTCAGTATATAATAAGAGGTGTTGAATCCGAAGTGCTGTAAAAGCAATGGTAAGGCAAATGCCAGGATACCTGCTGAGGTAGTGCCTAGTCCTCCGAAGATGCCAGATGAGTATCCCTGCCTGTGTTTAGGGAACCAGTATCCGCTCTGCGAGATACCTACTGAGAAAGTTGCGATACCACAACCTGCCAGGCAGCCGAGAATAAGTACTACGGGGAATAAGCCCTCCATACTTCCTGGCGTATTCACATCGTAAGCAGAGAAGAGAATACATAGGGCTACCAATCCAATCACAGAGATAGCAAGCAACGAACTGAATCCCTTATAGCCTCCATTGCCGTCAACGCTGGCACCAAAAGGGATACGTAGCAGGGAACCTGTCAGTGAGGGTATGGCGACCAACAGTCCCAGCTGTCCTGGAGTTAAGTTAAGTGCACTAGAAAGGGTTCCGCCAGTGGGGCCGAAAAGTGAAATGGCCATAGCACCAAAAAAGAAGCCTAGTGTAGCGGCTGTCAGTGCTCTTGAGGCATTGCCTCGTAGTTTAAAATCATTTCCCATGTTATATCAGTTTACTTTATTTTTTTAATATTAATTATCTCAAGAGGTCATCAGTTCTGTTGATGTTTTTGAAAGGACCTTCATCCGTGATGATCATCCATTTCGTATCCAGCGCATTAAGTAAGTCTTTCATCTTCAGACATCCTGCTTGTAGCTTCTCTCTGACTATTGGCAGAGTGTCTTTCCTTATAAGTAAGGGGAAGGGCATAAGTCTATGATTGGCAGTTTGCCAAGCAATAGCATTAGCGTCTTTTCCCCGGATCGATGATAGTTGAAGGCTTAACGTTTCTGCATCCATCGCAGGCATGTCGCAAGTCAGTATCAATGCCCAAGGATGCTTGCAGGCTTCTAAGATGGCCTCTACACCCCCCAGCGGACCACAATCGGTATAGTTGTCTGTCACGATTCCAACTTGCTGATAAGCTTCGTAAGCCCTCGCATTTTCCTCGCTGGTGCTGATGAGCACTTCTTCACAATAAGTTCGCAGTAAGTCTATGCTTACTTGCAACAGCGTCTTGCCATTGGTCAGTGAATAGAGAGCCTTATTGCTTCCGAATCTGCTGCTGTGCCCACCTGCAAGAACAGCGCCTGTTAGGCCAACCATACCGTGAAGATGGCAGCTAACACAAAGGCAGGTACGGCCAACTTGCTCTCAAATATAGGCAGTCGAGCACTATACTTCACCTTGATGTCAAGGAAATAGTTCAATACCATGACAAAAAGACCTTCGAGCAAGATGAACTTCGCAGGATTGATGGCTCCTAAGAAAGTGCCTGGGATAAAGAGGTCGAACAACTTGATGGCAGCCGCTACGATGGCTGTTCCCATAACGGCATAGGTCCCTTTTCCTGTCCGTGAGGCAGCAGAAAGCATGCAGAAGATGCCTATGGTATAGAAAAACAGAGAGGTGCCGTGGATATGCAACTTATGGACACCCCAGCCTAGAGTGGCTTCAATAATTCCCCAAACACTGCCCCAGAAAAGCACGATGAGGAAGAATTCTAAGTTCTTTTTCATAATAATCAGACTTATATAAAGGTTATTTTGCAAATATAGCGATTTATCTTTTGGTAAACAAATTATAGAACCGATATTATGTAATATTCAAAACATTCCGTACATTTGTCCAACGGTTCATTAGAAATAATCAAAAAACAAGGTATATATGAAAACAAAACACCTTCTTTCTTCCCTTTTGGCGATGATGACTCTGGCAATCACACCGTCATGGGCATGTACTAATTTGATCGTGGGTAAGGCAGCCTCTGTCGATGGCTCCGTGATCTGTACCTATAATTGCGACGGCTACGGCTTCGCAGGATCCATGTCGCGCACCCCAGGTGGACGCCATGAGGCAGGCGAGATGATCGCCATCCGCGAATGGGGCAGGGGAGCCATCCGTGGCTACATCCCACAGGTGGAATACA
>JAEEGF010572834.1_pt1 | contig 18550 bp, 18 predicted proteins | sample 9134171 | NCBI WGS metagenome assembly JAEEGF01 (sample SAMN16246542, study PRJNA631951) | gut metagenome | biome: gut microbiome; feature: rumen; material: AP-attached | host: Bos | place: Iran: Karaj | collected 2018-10
TATTAACCTTGGAGACGGAACAGGTTTTGATGTCTGTAAAAAACTTCGCGAAGACATGCAGCTCCCTATCCTGTTCATAAGCGCCAGACAAAGCGACGATGACGTGCTTATCGCCCTGTCTATAGGCGGGGATGATTACATCAAAAAGCCCTACAGCCTCTCGGTACTTCTTGCCAAGGTCAAGGTCAATCTAAAGAGAATACGACAAATGGAAGAAATGGGAAGTGTTCCCGTCAAAGGACCGGACACAGCTACCGGCTCTCCTGATACCGGCTTTTACATGGACTATCCCACCATGTCGGTTATCATCGATGGAAAAAGCATCGCTCTCAAAGCCAAGGAATATGCCCTTTTGGACTGCCTTTACAAGCACCACGATACCATTGTCAAAAAGGAAGTTCTCTTTGACGAAGTATGGGGAGATACTTTTTTCAGCGACAGCACACTTAACGTGCACATAAGAAAACTACGTGAAAAGATTGAGGAGAATCCCAACGAGCCAAAGCTCATCAAAACAGTTTGGGGGACGGGATACATTCTTGAGCTACCGCTCAAGAATGTATGCAAAATATAGGGCTGCCATGAAAAGTTTAAAACGGATATTTATTTCTTTTACCATATTTATGCTGATCGTCATCGTCATCTTCTTCAATCTTAGTAAGGCGAACGTGATCAGCAAAAGGGATCTCGTATTCTACAACGATCAGCTGCACCAGGTGGAGCAGGCTATTTCGGAAGGCATGACTGAGGAAGATATCGAAGCCAGATACTCATGCTATATCATCATGGCCAAAGAAATTGATGATGTGGAGCTTTCCGAACTGTATGCCTCCGGTGCTCTTGTTCTTGACCTTAACGTTGACGGTGACTACGTCGGCAAGGTCGCCTGGAACGACAAGCAGGAAAACTTAAACAGCATAAGAATTTCCTTTCTAAAGGCCACCCTGCTGCTGTGGACAGCAGTACTTGTATGTGGCTATCTTTTGATGTTCTATATGTACTCAGCCCTTTTAAGACCAATTGAAGATCTGAAAAACTTTGCCACCGATATGGCTAAAGGCGACCTGGATAAGCCCCTTCCCATCCGCAAAAACAACATGTTCGGAGCCTTCGTGGAAGGCTTTGATATCATGCGTGAACAGGTAAAGCTCTCCATCGACAGGGAGCGTCAGTCTGAGATTGCGCGAAAAGAGCTGGTCCAGGGACTAAGCCACGATATCAAAACTCCTCTTGCAGTTATAAATGCAACCTGCGAGGTAATGGAGCTCAAATACTCCCGAAAGCTCTCAGAAGCATCAACTTCCCTCTCCGGCTCTGAACGGGATGCCAGGATTGAGGAATGCAGCGACACTCTTGATAAGATAAGAACCATTTCCGCCAAGGCTGACAGCGTAAGCTCTCTTATGAGCGATGTCATGCACGCCAATCTGGAAGAGATGGAAAAAATAGATATACATGTCAGCGAAGAAAGTACTGTGATTTTAGAAGAAAGGATAAAGAGCCTCTCAGACCTGGGTAACATCATCCTGGAAAACCACATCTATCCATGCCTTGTCTATATGGACTCAAGGCGTATGGAGCAGGTTATCGAAAACATAATCGGCAATTCCGCCAAGTATGCGGGGACCGATATCAGAGTTCATTTCTCTGAGACCGAAGAAATGATGATGGAAGACGGAAAGACCGGAAGCTTCATCAAAATAAAAATCAGCGACAGCGGCCCGGGCGTCGACAAGGACGACCTTCCACTTATCGCTGAAAAATATTATCGCGGCAAAAATGCCCAGGGCAAGTCCGGTTACGGTCTTGGACTGTACCTGTGTAAGACCTACATGAACAGACAGGGCGGCGGCATGGAGTTCTACAATGACAATGGCCTTGTTGTAGAACTGCTGCTAAGGAAAGTCTGAGTCTGTTACTCTTTTACGCCCTGGTTCCTGATTCTTACTGAAATAGCTCTGAGGATGAAGCTGATGCACACTGCCGCCACTGAGATAATAAGGCAGGTGTACAGCACCGGCCTAAGGCGCGGCGAATACTCCTCCGGAACAAATATGCCCTCCCTGTGAAGCTTGATCGAATAATATATCCAATAGATAGTGGCAACCAATGCCACTATCCACAGGCATACTCGTGTTATAAACAATGCAAGCACCGCCGGTTTCATTTTCTCACGCATTTCTCATACTCCTCCTATGCTCTAAGAAAAGTCTTATTATACCCATATACTTTAACATACATTCTGCCAAAAGTGTTGGCTCCAACCTTAATTGGATCAATATCTATGAACACAGTCTCCCTGGGATTGAAGTCCTTATTTACGGAAAAAGCAACCTGGAAGCCGCTGGTTCCTGGATTCAACAGGAAATTCTCCTTGCAAAATCAACAAAAGCACGATAAAATATCGCTTGTTGCATTAGCAATAATTAATAAAAAAGAAATAGAGGAAACCGCTATGATATGCCCTATTTGCGGATGCGATAATCCGGAAACAAATCTTTTTTGTACCAACTGTGGAACGAAACTCGTGGAGGCAGGACCGCTCCCCACTGACAATATGATGAACGGCAGCATGCCACCCAATCCCGGGATGCCCAATCCTGCAATGCCCAATCCTGCAATGCCTAATCCCGGAGTTCCTAATCCGGGAATGCCTAATCCTACAATGCAGAATCCAGGAATGCCTAATCCTGCAATGCAGAATCCCGGAATGCCCTATCCCGGAATGCAGATGGGTCCTCAGAACAGCACAAGAAATCCCGGACTCATGGCCGCTATCGGTGTTATTGTAGGTATCGTGGTCCTTGTGGGAGCTTATTTAGGCTATAACAGCATGCCTTCCACCAAGTACAACAAGGGTGATCAGGCTTTTGCCGAGGAGAACTACGAAGAGGCTATCGAGTATTACGAAGCTGCAGGGGATTATGAAGATGCTCCCCAGAAGGCAGAGGAAGCCACACACAGGCTCCACTACAAGAAGGGTCTTGAGGCTCTTGATGCCAAGGATTATGACACTGCCCTTTCAGAGTTTGATCAGGCCGGCGGTTATTCAGATTCTGCTGAGCTCATGAAGAAGTGCCACTATGAAAAGGGCGTTAATTACCGCAATTCCGGCGATTATACCAAGGCCAAGGGTGAATTTGTTCTTGCAGAGAATTATTCAGATGCTCCACAGCAGATCATTGCCATGGGTGAGCAGCTTGTTAAGGACGGCAAGTACGAAGACGCAGTTTCAATGTTCCAGGGTGTTTCCCAGGCCAAGGACAACAAGTACTATGCCTACGCCAACGGCCGGCTCTGTCTTGATAAGAACGAATATGACAAAGCAGCCGAGTATTTCCTTTCTGCAGGGGATACTTTTGATGCAAAAGACCTGTATGGAAAATGTGAATATGAAATCGGCAAGCAGTATCTTGCCCTGAAAGAATATGATTCCGCCAAGGAATACTTCAAACTGGCAGGCGGATACAGTGATTCAGGAGACCTCATCAATGCCTGCGACCTTATGAAGGCCAAGGCTGTTATGGATACAGGAAGACTTGGCACCGCTCTTACACAGCTCAAGGCCCTTCCCGAGGGAACATCTTATAACGATGTTTCTGCTGCTGACCTTATCGCTCTTCTCGAGAAGAACCAGAAGTGGGTTGACCTCTGCGGAGTATGGACCTCCACCGGCGGTCAGATGAGAACCACCGAAATCACCTCCAGATATGAATCCTGGTGGTACTATGATTTTGCAGAAGGTGATGCCACCGTTGATGTAACCTGCGTTCTTAAGGATGACGGCACAGTTGATGTCAATATCTCAGGCTTTATCATGACATTTACAAATTACGCCTCCGAGAAGACCGACATCAAGAGGGGAATCGCCAGCATCACAACAAGACAGAACATGAAGGATCTGGGCACCCTCACCATTGATGGTACCACCTCCGTCACCCTTAAAAAGGGCAAGATTACAGCCAATTACACCAAGTCTGAAAGGCTTAACGGCAAGAGCTATACCTATAAGACCAATGTAACCTACGGCAAAAGAAGGATTGTATATTAATTCAGCACAAAGAACTCCAAGTCATCTCTCAAGTTGTCAGCATGCTTCTTAAGCTCTACAGAAGCATCTGCAAGCTTGGCAGTTTCTTCGTTAAGTCTTGTCATAGCAGTGGATGTGGTCTCGGCAGAGGCCGCATTCTCTTCTGATATAGCAGACAGATTGGTCATCAGATCAGAGACCTCCTGACCGGATTTCTCGCAGTCTTTTGCCTGCTTAAGTACATCTACAACCGCATCGCTGGTAAAGCTGATACCATCGCTCACACCGGCAAATATATTACCTGTTGTATCAATACTGTTCTTCTGATTTTCTATCATGGTGGTTACTTCGTTAATAGTAGCCACCGTTTTATTTGATTCTTCCGACAGTCCCTTTATGATTCCTTCAATAATTGCTGTAGACTGATTGGTCTGATCCGCCAGATTGGATATCTCACTGGCAACTACAGCGAAGCCTTTTCCCGCTTCACCGGCTCTTGCTGCTTCTATGCTTGCATTCAATGACAAAAGGTTTATCTGATTGGCCACAGATGATATAAGACTAACAGCGTCCTGGATCTTTCCTACGGATTCATCAGTCTTATTTACCTGCTCAACAATTTTTCCGAAAGCCTCATTGGTCGAGGAACTTGAGGCAGTGAGATTATTCATGTTTACCTTGGCTACCTGTCCATCACTGCTCATGGAAGCTGCTTTTTCAGAAAGATTTGATACATTATCCGTAATTCCTCTGATATTAGTTATAATATCCATTACTCGCTGGGAGGAGGTCTCTATATCTTTAGCCTGCTCTCCCGCGCCCTTTGAGATCTCACCTATGGTTTCATTGATCTCCCCGGCTACCACTTTAGTTCTGGTGGCGCTTTCCTCCATAAGATCCCCTGATGTTGCCAGCACGACCGTAAGATTCTTTACCTGGGTAATGGTATTTTCCAAGGTGTCCAAAAAGCCGTTAAGGCTTGAGGCAAAAATAGCGAATTCATCATGCCCGGAGTCATCTGCTCTCACTGTTATTTTTCCTGCCGCAATTTCTTCAATGGCGGAATGGAAGGATTTTACGCTTCTGTTGATTCCAATACTTACTCTTGCCAGTATAAGCGCGAGGACAATGATACTGATTATGAGTATGATAACTATGAAAACAGTAACCGATGCTCTTACCATGTTCATATTTTCAATGGCATTGTCCTGAACGCTTGCGCAAAGACTGCTAAGCTGTGCCTTTATGTTTTCGTTATCAGCCTTTAGAGCCAGTGTCGTTGCATCCTCAGCCTTCAGCTGATCAAAAATACCCTTTTTAGTTTCAAGACATGATAATGATGCCTGGGCCAATGCCGGATCTGTAGTGTATTTCGGAATGTTGTCCCCAAGGTCGGTAAAAAGATTTTCTATTTCAGCCAGGTTAGAGGTTATATCTTTTCCCTCAACCACAAGCTTACTATAGGCAGCCACCATGTTATCAAGCTCTGAAAGCCTTGAAGCAAATCCATATACACCGGAAACTGCTCCGCCATATTTATATTGAATTCCTTCCTCATAAAGCTCAGGATCAAGATACAGCTCGTACTTAAGATGCGAATGAGATTCCATAGGATAATCCACGGCAGAAAGTGTTATTGAAACCTCTTCCCATCTGTCCAGGGTTCCATCAAATTTACCGGTGACCTTTATTGCTGCTTCACCGCCAAAGTCTGTTATTTCCGCACTCTCAAGTCCATCTCCCGACATCTCGGCAATTTCTGCTCCTTTAAGTTCCACAGGAATTGCCTCAGAGCCGTCAGTCAACTGGATATTTTTTATATAATAATCACCCTTGTAAGTAAAGGTACCTCCCACACGGAATATAAGACTGTTTCTCTTACCGGTCTCAGGAAGATCAAGGTCATACTCTACCTTTGTATAGGTTTTACCGTCAATATTGGCAGGAGTGCCTTCCTCTCCGAAGGTACAGGTCATCCACTGAATCTCCACCCAGTCATTATGATTCACAAGGCTTCCGAAGCTGTCACGAAGGGCCTGGCTGGAGGCTGCATACTCCTGATATTTTCCGACAGAATCCGCATAACCTCTCTCTGAATGAATTCGGGATATTTCATTATAGTTTGTTTTTAAGTGATCTATATTATCGAGAACCGAACTGACGGAGCCCTGAATCGATGGATCCCCTTTTTGAGAAAGCTGCAGGGCCTTCTGCTCCATCTCATCAAGATTAGCCAAAGTAGTATTAAGATAGCTCTCATCAACATAATACTGATAGAGAGCATCATTAGCCAGATTCTGAGATTGTAATACATTTATCTCATCTACAAGGGAAACAATTTCGCTGTTTTTGGCATTTCTGTTGATAGAAGTGACACCTACCAGGCCAATGACAAGCGCTGCTGCGATGCCCAGTGCACCCATTACAAGAATCTTACCTTTTAAGGAACGGAAAAAATGACCTTTGCTCATAATTATTCACCTCATGAATAAATGCCAAATCCCCATTGTTTCAGCATTAGCGGAATATTATTAAAATTCTTACGGTATCCCCCCATGTAATAATATACATTATAGTCCATATCCCTCAAAAAAATAATTAAAAAAGTCTTACAATTCTCATAAAAAAATCGGCAAATAATCTACACAATCATAGGTTATTCGCCGACTCTGCTTCATTTGTTTTTATGCATTTTTCTTCTGATTTTTCAGCCGGTGACAAGCCGCCCTATCCGGTCTGCAACCCCGATCTTTATCTGCATTCCGGCATTAAATTCAATGGTATCCTCAAGGATTCCGTCGGAAAAGACCACGCCCTTTTCGCTCATATCCGAAGTAAGGATAAGGCTCTCGTTCTCGTCTATCTGACCATAGACCAGCTCCGCCTGAGTAAAGCGGCTGGGATAGGGTTCCCTTACCTGAAAGGTGAGATTCCTGCTGCCCCAGTCATATACAGGCTCCTTAATTTCTCCCAGACCGAAGGCTCTTGCCATCCCCTGGAACTCAGCCATTACAGACTTGTGCCAGCCTGTCATGCCAAAGCCGGTGGAAATGATGATTCCCGATGATGATTGATTTTCAATCCGGTTTCTGTAGTTTATATGGTATCTGGCGGAGGCGTGATTCTGTACTCCCACAAAGAAATCATTTACCGCGTACAGAACCTGTCCGTCCTTAGACTCCACTTTACCCATTGTAACATTTTTAACCGAAAAATCACCATCAATGACTCCCGGAAGTACCCTTCCAAGATCGCCACACTCAAAGGGAAGAAGAACTCCGTCCCATCTTGCGGGGTCTGGGTTTACTCCGATAAGAGGCTGTCCGTCCAGATATTTCATGACATTGGCCACAAGGCCGTCCTGTCCAGCAGCTATCACAATGTCCTTCTCCCCGAAGATCATGTTTGGGATGTATTCCCTGTCAATCTCCTGAAGCCTTGCATAGGGGCGGACAATACTGCGGATGCTTTCAAGAACCTGATTGTACTGCATGTCCTCTCTCTCATAATCTGAGAAATCGGCACCCAGATGCTCTATGTAAAATCTTGCCTGTTCCACAGTGTTGTATCTTCTCTTAAGTTCTTCATATCTGGTGCGCCTTTTGATAAGCACAACCTTGTTCATTCCTCTGTCAGTCATGTCCGCCTCCTATGGTAAAAGAGTTATTTAAGCCTTAGCTGTATTTATTCCACCCATGATGGTCTGTAACAGATCGGGGCTGATATTGAAGTTGCCGATCTTGTCGGCGTTCTCACCGATGTTCATGAAGGCCTTGGCCATCAGGGTTCCGGGATCTGTCTGTGCCATTGCACAGGCTTCCACAAGGGCTACATTGAGGTTGTTGTAGGCTCTTACAACGCCCTCTACCGCGTATGCCTCCTGGTCAGCCTTCATCCTGGCATTTTCAGCCTCCAGGGCGGTGAGCTCCTTATTCTTCTTCTCCAGTTCGATTCTTCCGATCATCTCCTGGTTCTCAATCTGGAGCTTCTTGGCAGCTGCCTTTTCCTTGAGCTCGTATTCCTTCTCTTGCCTCTGGCTGGTCATGGTGAGCTCAGCCTGAAGAGCCTTGAGCTTCATATCCTGTTCTCTTTCCTGCTCTTCCTTCTTCATATCCAGCTGGCACTTCTGGATGTACTGCATCATCTCCTGCTCTTTCTCTTCCTTCTCACGCTCTTTCTCAGCAACCTTGATCTCAGTGTTGATCTCATTTTCCTTGATGATTCTCTCCTGTTCGATGGCTGCGTTGCGGCGCTTGTATATGGCATCATCCTGTTCCTTAAGAATCTGCTCTCTGGCAGCTGCCTCCAGAGCCTTTCTTGTCTCTGTATTGGGGCCGATGCCCAGGATATTGACTGCCACTATGCTGACGCCAAGCTTGGCGATTGATTCGTCCTGAGCCAGGTTTTCTCCGATGGTCTCTGCCATCTCATCCGCAAGTCTTATGATGGTTCTGACATCCTGCTTACTTACCTCTCTGATAACGATGGCCTTGATGATGTTATTAATTCTTTTCTCAAGAATGCCCATGGTCTCAAATATCTTGTCATCTGTGGGTACTGTCTGACTGTAAGAGAAATCCAGCATCTGGGCTGCCTTGTTATAATCGGTGATCATGTAGGTGGTAACACCCTGAACACATACTCTCTGATAATCACTGGTAACAAGATCATCAAAAACGAAGGTGCCGTCAAAGGCTGTAGAAGGAGCCACCATGATGTTGGTTGTAAGCTCATTGTAGAAAACTGAGAGCCCGATTCCCTCTCTGATAACCTGTCCGTTCTTTACTACCATTACATAATCGTTGGGTTTGAATTTCTTAAATTTCATACTGTGCTCCTCCTTGTTAAGGTGTTTTTATAATTAGTAGTTATTTGCTACTTATCTTTGATTACATATTAGTAGCATTTTACTACTTTGTCAACGGGTAAAATAAAAAAGCCTCAAAAGAGGCTTTTTCATCCATTACTTTTCTATGTATCTGTATTCCGCAGACATCTTATTACTGGTTCCGGACTTGATCTTGCTGCCTGTGGCCTCGATCTTGGGGGTAACCATAGCTCTGAAGTTGGTCTTGTAGAGCTTTTTACCCAGAACAAGCTCGTAAAGGGCCTGCAGATCAGGAAGGGTAAAGGTATCTCCCGCCATATTGAAGGCCAGATCCCAGTGTTCAAATACGGACCTGAGCTTAATAAAGGACTCAATTAGTATCTCAATATGGTCAAAAGCAAGCTGCTGTTTGGAGGCAGGAGTTGCCACCCAGTTTTCATAGCTTATCTTGCCGTTCTTAAAATTCTCATTCTTGATGCTGTACTCTATCCTGGTATTGGATTCAGGGCTGTAGAGCTCTATCCTCTCGGGCTCGATATTAAGGTCAAACCACTCTCCCTTGGTCTCTATCTCCGAAGCATTGCTTACCAGAGCAAGATATGCGATGCTCATAACCCAGGTTCTGGGGTCTCTGTCCGGCTTGGTAAAGGTATATATCTGATCAAGATAAATGTCCTCAAGACCTGTCTCATCCTTAAGTTTACGGGATGCCGCCTGATATGCAGTCTCATTCTTCAGAACAAAGCCTCCCGGCAATGCATAGCAGTCAAGGAAGGGATGCTCATCTCTTTTGACAAGCAGTATCTTCAGTCCGGAAAAATCCTCCTTAACACCCAGCACCATAATATCCGTGGTCACCGAGGGCTTGTCATATATCGCATCCGTATACTGCTCAAGAAACTCTTTCTCTGTGAGGTTGTTGGTGTCTTTTTTCCTAGCCATTTTTTATCCTCTCAAAAAAGTAGTTGAATACTACATATTAGAATAACACATATCTAAATATAGTAGAAGAGCCAACACATATACGCTTCAATAAAAAAGTAGCCTCCAGCCAAACAAAAAACGTAGTTTGAGCTTCGGATATTAATTTGTTTTTATCCGAGATGGGACTTAAGTATATTTTAAAAAATGCGCAGTTCTCGTACCACAATTAGAGGCACTTAATCAAAAGATAAAGGGATTCCAGGCTGCTCTGAACAACGTGAAAGCCTGGAATCCCTTTAGATTCTGATTTAGTGCCTCTTATGAGGAACGAACACAAGTATTTTTTGAAATTACTTAAGGCCCATCCGGATAATCAACAAATTAATATCCGAACTCTTGAGCCCAGTACCAGCTTCCGTCACCGGTCTGGCAGATGGCGATGCCAACTGTCTTGTAGCCTGCATCCATGATATTTGCTGCGTGAGTAGGTGAATTCATCCATGCTGCGTAAACGCTGTCAGCTGACTGATATAACTTAGCAAGGTTCTCTCCGTACTGAACGTTACTGTCTACAGTCCAGAATGCTGATCCGTCAGGTCTTGTGTGTGAGAAGGATCTTGTGATCTCATTGGCACGAACCTGAGCTGCATTTGTAAGTGCTGTGCTCCATACAAGAGCGGGAAGTCCCTGAGCAGCTCTCTGCTGATTCATGAGATTAAATACAGCTGTGCAGGCATCTAAAGCTGCCTGGCTTGAAGCTGCACTACCTGCAAGAGCGATAGCCTCGTCGTCAATGTATATTTCTCCAACGCCCTCGTCAAGTCCCCTTACAGCTGCCTGATCGTCGATAACAGCTTCCTTGGAAGCTCCGCAAGCAATAAGTGAAAGTCCTAAAACGGCAGCGATTGCAACTGCGTAAATCTTTTTAAACCTTTTCATAATTCTACTTCTCCTAATCATTTTTACTTCAAAAATATGTCTCACGATCACCCCATATTTCTACCTAAATAGTACCTTACCCACTTTGTCTAAACAATATGATTGAGTCTATTTTTTGATGAAAATGAGTTAATTATTTCACTGTCTGATAGTCATTACTGAAATTAAATTATTCACTGAGCGCAGCTACACAATATGTAGTATACTAGGATGTAGTGGGAACAATTAAACGTTTGAGGAGGAGAACATAATATGAAAGAGTTATTCTTAAAAATTCATAAAGAAGGTTTCAGATGGAATGACATAATCATCTTCCCTTATATCTGTGCATTCTTATTAATCGAATTTGGAGCTTTACTTGGGACTATTCCCTTCTATATATTCGCAGGGGATCCGACTAATTACAGCCCTCTGACCTCAACCTTATCCCTATACCTTCCTTTTATAGGAATATGGGCAGTTACTCTTTTCTGGTTTCTGATAACCAAGACCAACAGACCCATGTTCAAGGCCATCTGGACCAAGGTTAAGGGAAATACCATTCCCATGTTTCTGATCGGCCTTCTGGTGGGCGGCGGTCTCAACGGGCTCTGCGCTCTGGGAGCTTATCTTCACAAGGACATTCATCTTTACTATGATTCCTTCCATCCCATAGTGTTATTTATCATTTTGATCACAGTGCTCATCCAGTCTTCAGCTGAGGAACTGATCTGCAGAGGTTTTCTGTATCAGAGACTCAGAAGAAGCTTTAAGAATCCCTGGGTTGCTATAATCGGAAACTCAATATTCTTCGGACTTATTCACCTTGGAAACAACAGTGTTACCTGGCTTGCTATCCTGGACATCTGTCTCTCAGGCCTGCTGTTCTCCTTAATGGTATATTATTACGACAGTATCTGGTGTGCCTTTGCAGCCCACACCGCCTGGAATTATATGCAGAATATCATTCTCGGTCTTCCCAACAGCGGCTCAGTGGCCAGCTACTCCATATTTAAACTGGAGGCTGCAAAAGACAGCTTTTTCTACAATGTAGGCTTTGGTGTTGAAGGAACCGTTTTCTCAGTTATCGTGCTTGCTATCGCCTGCGTTGTAACCTTCTATTTCGGCAACAAGAAACAGGAAAGAGATACCGATATCTGGCCCAGGAAAGAAGCTCCTGCTCCTGTAGCAGAACCTCAGATTCAGAATAATGAACTGTAATATTGATTATAAAAAATACGAAAATATCATATTCCACATAGACGTCAACTCGGCTTTTCTCTCCTGGTCAGCCTTAAAAAAGCTCAGAGAGGAGCCGGGCTCTGTGGATCTTAGAACAATTCCCTCTGCCGTAGGCGGTGATGTCAAATCCCGCCACGGCATCATCACAGCCAAATCAATTCCCGCCAAGAAATACGGAATAGTCACAGGCGAACCTGTGGTAAAGGCTCTCCAGAAATGCCCCAAGCTTGTTCTGGTGGAGTCTGATTTTACTACCTACAAAATGTATTCCAGGGCCTTCATTGAGATTCTGTGCAAGTATTCTCCCATTGTGGAGCAGGTCTCCGTGGATGAAGCCTACCTGGACATCTCAGGAAGCTACAGTCTCTACAAGGACATGGAGACTCCGGAATTCCCCTTTCCTATTTGCGTTGCCAAAAAAATCAAGGACGAAGTCAGGGACTCCCTTGGCTTTACCGTCAACGTAGGCATCTCCTGCAACAAGCTTCTTGCAAAAATGGCCAGTGACTTCACCAAACCGGACAGGATACACACTCTTTTCCCTGAGGAGGTTCCTTCCAAAATGTGGCCGCTTCCCATTGGGGAGCTGTACGGCTGTGGCAAACAGACGGCCCAGAGGCTCGAAAGCATCGGTATCCGCACCATCGGCGATGCAGCCCACGCGGATATGGATATGCTTCTTTCGATCCTGGGGGACAATGCGGGAAGCTACATCTATGCCAGTGCCAACGGCCTTGGTTCCACCAATGTTTCCGGCTCCTATGACGAAGCCAAGAGCTATTCCAATGAGACCACCCTGTCCTCGGACCTGACTGCAGACAGCTACGACAAGGATATTATCCCAGTCCTTAAATATCTCTGCGGCAAAGTCTCAGCAAGGCTCAAAAAAGACCATGTATATGGCCGCACAGTTACAGTTTCAGTTAAAACAGGAAATTTCAAAAGACATTCCGCCCAGCTTCAGCTGGACAATTCCATAGATGATGAAAACATTCTTTTTACCCATGCCAAGACCCTCAGTGATAAGCTCCTTCTTGGCACCTCCGGGCTCTTTGCCAGGGGCGAGGTTATAAGACTTGTGGGCGTAGGGGTCACCAAGCTCGATGACGGCTCCTACAGGCAGATGAGCCTTTTTGATATGATGAATGAAAAAACTGCTGTCCCCACAATAGACAGCAGCAAAATGAAAAAGCTGGACGCCATGAAGGAAAAGCTCACCAGCACCTACGGCAAAGGCATAATCAAGAAGGCAAGTGAGCTGCCATATCCTCAGGAAGATCCGCGTCAAAAATAAGCTCTTTTCCCGATATAGGTTGTTTGAATTCAAGATGGACAGCGTGAAGCGCTGTCCTTTTCATTTCATGGTGGTCAGGGATCTCTGTACCATAGAGCCCATCCCCCAGAAGCGGATGACCGATGTATTTCATGTGAACTCTGATCTGATGAGTTCTTCCGGTATCAAGATGAAGCCTCACCAGGGCATAATCCTCAAACTGCTGCTCCACCCGATAATGGGTCACAGCTTCTTTTCCATCCTCCCGTACTTCCCTTATCATCCTCTGCCCCGGAATCTCTGCTATAGGGGCATCCACAGTCCCTTCCGTCTCCTCAAACACGCCGGAGCACAGGGCCAGGTACTCTTTTCTCCTGGACATGTTCCTGGTCTGATCCGATAAAAGAGCGGCGCTGTGCCTGTTTTTGGCAAAAATGATAAGTCCCGAAGTCTCACGGTCCAGCCTTCCAATAACTCTTATAACATGCTGCTGCCCGGTCTTCTCATAATATCCCGCCAGAATATTGCTGAGGGAGTCCTTGTAATGGGCATAGGAAGGGTGTACCACCACATTCCCGGGCTTGTTGAGAAGAATAAGGTCCTCATCCTCATAGACGATGTCCAGAACTCCATCTGCAGGAATAATCTCCGAGGAGTTGTCATTATCCTCATGGAGACTGATTCTTAAGATATCCCCTGCCTTCACTTTCTCAATCACTCTAGAAAAAGAAAAGTCTCCACCTTCTCTTTTCAGAAGAACCCCGTCCTCAAAGTGCTTGCACCTGGCTATTTCCTTGGTAGAAAGCCCCAGTACAGTCTTCATGATATCCTTTACAGACAAGCCCTCTTCACCGGCAGGAACTGTATATTCAAGTATTCTGATACTATCCTTCATTTACATAACCTCTAACTTTGCTTTCTCCATTTTACAGCAAAAAAGGATGCCGAGGCACCCTTTTTTACTATCATCTACAGCCGTCAATATTTTAACAGGAAAAGAATTCAGAAATTTTTGCCATAAGCTCATCTTTGCCTATGTTCTTTACCAGAACGCCCTGATGGTTCAGGTTTTGAAGCTCTGAGAAAATGTTTTCATCACTGTTTCCGGTGAGGAATATAACAGGAACATCCTTAATGTTCTCCCTTTGGCGAAGATTATTAAGGACTCTCGGTCCATTCTCTACAGGCATCTCATAGTCAAGAAGAATAAGATCCGCGGAATTTTTCTCAAACCACCTTAAAGCCTGACTGCCACCTGTCACCATGGCAACCTTGTATTTTTCCTTAAGCCACTGCCTTACAAGCTGCATGTAATTAGGATCATCGTCGATAATAAGAATGGTTTTAGTATCCATATTTCGCCTCTGCTATTTAAATATCTTTTTTATCTCTCATTCTCTCGATGGCATCCATAGCCAGGCGGCTTCTCTCACACTCGGAAGCGGAAAGAGATATCTGCCATGCAAGGGGACTTCCCTTCATATGCTCACAGGCATAGGAAAGACCGTTGGTCCTCTCATCAAGGAAGGGCCTGTCTATCTGGTTGGGATCTCCAAGAAGGATTATCTTGGTGTCCTTACCGGCTCTGGTGATGATACCCTTGGCCTGGGTGGGAGTCATATTCTGGGCCTCATCGATGATAAGGTAAGTCTTAAGAATAGAACGTCCTCTGATGAAGTTCAGGGCCTCGCACTGAACGATTCCTCTCTCAAATACTTCATCAGTCTTGCCCTGAAGCTCCTTCTCATCCTTGTAGCGCTCCTCCTCGTTGGAGTCAATGAGCTGCTCCAGGTTGTCGATGATGGGTCTCATAAGTGGAGATATCTTCTCCTGCTCATCACCGGGCAAAAATCCGATGTCATCATCAAACTGTGAATTGGGTCTGCACACCAGGATCCTTCTGTATTCTCCGGTGGGGCGGTTGATCATCTTCTCCAGGCCCACAGCCAGTGAATAAAAGGTCTTGGCTGTTCCCGCCATACCCTTGACTATAACAAGGGGTGCCACATCCGCAGGCTGCATCAATGCTTCCTGAAGGAAATACTGGCCTGCGTTTCTTGGCTTAACGCCGTAGGGCTGACTCTTTTCATATTCGAGCTTCTTGATGCCCTTGCCACAGACTCTTCCCATCTGGGTCTTGTTGGTGGACTGGTCTGCCCTTACCACTACAAATTCATTCTCGAACAGTTCAGGCTTATACTGCTTGCCATCCTCATCGCAGCAATATACCTTGTCTATCGGAATGCCTTTTTTCTTGAAATCCTTAAAAACATCTTCAGGCACAAAAACGTCAATTCTGCCGCTGTACTGCTCACTGTGCCCCGGTACCTGTTCAGTTGTGAAATCCTCTGATTTGACGCCGAGAATCTCGGCCTTGATGCGCATAAGAATGTCCTTGGTAACCAGGATTACCTTGTTCTTGCTGGTATCCGTAAGTCCCTTGCAGACTTTCAGTATGCGGTTGTCAGACTTATATTCTGACAAGTCCTTGGGAAGCTCCACATCCTTAAAATTCTTCTCAACCCGCAGAAAGCCGCCATTGTCCAGCTTCACTCCCTTGATAAGGTCCCCTGAACCACGTAGCTGTTCCAAGATCCTGATCGCTTCCCTGACATTAGCTCCCCTTTCACCCTCATCCCTCTTGTGGGTGTCAAGTTCTTCTAAGACTACCAGCGGAAGAACGACCTCGTTATCTTCAAAACACTTCAATGCATGAGGTGCCTGAATCAAAACGTTGGTGTCCAAAACATAGATCTTCTTCATGCGTAGATCCCCCTATATGTATATGACTTGTAAGTTCATTATACCATATGTTGTGCCCGCGAAAAACAAAAATATACCGAGGATCTTGCGAGTGAACGCACCATGGGAGGATGCAAATTATTCGCATCGTCCGGCTCCGTGATTTAAGGGCACTTCATCCAGCCAGTCAGGCTCATTTCACGTAGTTCAGAACAATCGCCTGGCTGACTGTCTGAAGTGCTCCTAAATCATCATCGCCTCCCGAATGTCTCATAATTTCCATCCTCCCATGGCGCGCTCCCCCGCAAAAATCCGCCATAATATATTGGCTTAGCTGGCAAGATCCTTTCTGGTGTAACATACGAAAGTCATTATAATGGCGGCGACTGTCACGATTGCCGCAAGAATAAAGCTCCCCCCTGGAGGAGCGATGCCGGCGAAGATTTCGGAGGCGTTGACATAGGAGAAGGGGCCGATAAAGAGGTAGTCCTTGAGGTCAGGGATGACGCGACCCATGATGTCATAGGTGTAGATGATTAGTGCCATGCCGAGGGCCAGGCCCATGCGGGTCTTGCTGGCGGTGGCTGATATCAGATAGGAAATTGCTGCAACTTCTACATTCATGAGAAGCATGCAAAGAAGGAACCTTGTCATTTCATTTACCGGCACTTCTTCGCCCAGGCAGGCAAAGCCAAGAATATAGAAGGCTCCGCAGATAGCCGTGAATATCACCAGATTGATGAGTATGGCTATTCCCTTTGCCAGCACCACTTTTCCCCTGGAAACGGGCAGAGAGAATAGGAATTCTCCGGTGTGACCATCCTCTTCCTTGGATAACATAGCTGATGCAAAGAAGGCTGCAAACATGGCACTTCCAAGGCCATGGACCGTGCCAACCTCAGTGGCAAAGAAGCCCGACAATGTAGCAATACTCAGGGTACTCATACCGAAAGCATCCGCAAAGGCGCCCATTTCAGAGAAGGTATCCGCCATTTCCATGACATCCCCCTCCATGCTGGTGTACATCAGTATGCAGATAAAGCCCAGTCCTCCCACTGTAAGGGCCCATATAAGGAGGCTTTTTAGGTTAAGCTTAAATTCCTGTTTGATTATTGCTGTCATTTTACTTCCTCCTCTCCCTCATAGAAATGCATAAACATGTCCTCCAGCGAAGGCTCTTCAATGGTCAGATTCTGGATATTCTTCTGTCCAAGATCTCTTATAAGTTCATTGATATCACCCTTAAATATGTATTCCTCAGTTTTTCCATCAGATGTGAGCTTCACATTCTTAACAGAGGTCTTGATCAGGTTCTCTACTGTATCCGTCTTAATAAGATGTCCCTCTCTCATGATAGCCGCCCTGTCGCAGTATCTTCTTACCTCCGGCAGCACATGGGTGGACAGCATACAGGTGGTCCCCTCGTTCACATACTCTTTTATCAGTTCAAAAAATGTATTCTGCATCAGGGGATCCAGCCCGCTGGTGGGTTCATCAAACACAAAAAGCTTTGGCTTGTGCTGCATGGCGCATACAATGGACACCTTCTTTCTGTTTCCAAGGGACAGTTCCTTTATCCTTTTGGAGGTGTCCACCTGGAGCCTCTCGCAGAGCTTTGCAGCCTCTTCCCTGCAGTCCATGCGCCTTACATCCGCAGCATACTTTATCACCTCTGACACCTTCATTGCCGGGTAAAAAAGCGCTTCTGAGGGCATATAGCCCACTTCCCTCAGGATCTTTTCGTGATCCTTTACCGCATCCATTCCAAGGATCTCAATGCTCCCGGAATCAAATCTCAAAAATCCCAGCATAGACCTGATGGTGGTGGACTTTCCTGCGCCGTTAGGTCCTATAAATCCGAATATTTCACCCTCCTGAACCTCAAAGGATACATCAGCAACGCCCCGCTTTTTGCCGTAGGTCTTTGTAAGGTTCTTAATGCTTATCACGTTTCCCATAGTGCTCCTTTCAAAACTCCATATCAGCTGTACTCATTCTCTATATTTTTATCTTAAAGCACTAAAAAAGCGGGAACAATACATGTTCCCGCAAGTGACACTTATTCGCCCCTATCCTGCACTTTTTTGTGTTCAGTCTTAAAAAGTGCAAGGTCTTCATTTAGTTTTTTATCATCAATATTTCTCTTGGTCTTATAGATAAGGATCACGCAGATATAGGTAACAAGCACATATGCCGCCAGCCCCAAAGTAACATAGACATTCTTGTCAAACCAGCCCAGAAAATAAGACAACAGGCTGTAAACCGCCGTGCATATGATAACTCCCGCGATCTCCCTTGCCCCCACCCTGTCCGCTTCATCGAAGTTCCACAGAAGGTACACCTGGATATATCCAATTATGTAGCAGGCAAAGATCATCTCCGCCATATGAATGATACTGGCCTCCAGGGACCCTGTGCATATCCGGTACATGCTATAGAAAAACAGGATTGCAAAAAAGTAAAGGCAGGCCTTGAATTCTATGCCAATCTCCTTGGTGAGATATCTCTCCCAAAGTGTTGTCTTTTTCTTATCCTTCATGCTCATACCCCCTTAAGAAGTCTTCGAAACTCAGAAGCATAGGTCCTTGAAATA
>JAEEGF010858948.1_pt1 | contig 18548 bp, 14 predicted proteins | sample 9134171 | NCBI WGS metagenome assembly JAEEGF01 (sample SAMN16246542, study PRJNA631951) | gut metagenome | biome: gut microbiome; feature: rumen; material: AP-attached | host: Bos | place: Iran: Karaj | collected 2018-10
CTGTGAACGTCACGGCAGACTGTTTAGAGATATTGCGGCCAAGCTTCAGGTCAAGGATATCTTAAAATATCTTGAAGAGTCCGGAATCGAGTGACCTTTTCATTGACGTGAGGTACTATGTCACGTTAATATGTTATAGAAATGCTGCAATGGGGAGCAGTTCAGACAGCAGATAACTGTAGTAAAGTTTTGATGGAGGAAAACGTTATGTCAACAATACCTTACAAGATCTACCTTGAAGAGTCCGAGATGCCCACACAGTGGTACAACGTCAGAGGTGACATGAAAAAGAAGCCGGCACCTCTTTTAAATCCCGGAACACTTCAGCCTATGACAATAGATGAGCTCTCGGGAGTTTTCTGCCGTGAGCTGGCAGAGCAGGAACTGGATGACACAACCCGTTTCATCGATATCCCCGAGGAGATCAGGAACTTCTACCGCATGTATCGTCCCTCACCCCTTGTAAGGGCATACTGCCTTGAGGAGAAGCTCAAGACTCCCGCACATATATACTACAAATTTGAGGGCAACAACACATCCGGAAGCCACAAGCTCAACTCGGCCATAGCCCAGGCTTATTATGCCAAGAAGCAGGGCCTTAAGGGAGTTACAACTGAGACAGGTGCCGGACAGTGGGGAACAGCTCTTTCCATGGCCTGCTCATACTTTGATCTGGACTGCCAGGTATACATGGTCAAGGTTTCTTATGAGCAGAAGCCCTTCAGACGCGAGGTTATGCGCACCTACGGAGCAAAGGTAACACCTTCTCCTTCCATGGAGACAGAGGTTGGCCGCAGGATCAATGCGGAGTTCCCCGGGACCACAGGAAGCCTTGGCTGCGCTATCTCCGAGGCTGTTGAGGCTGCAACCACACAGGAGGGTTATCGCTACGTACTTGGATCCGTTCTTTCCCAGGTACTGCTTCATCAGTCAGTTATTGGTCTTGAGACCAAGGCAGCGCTTGACAAGTATGGCATCAAGGCTGACATGATCATCGGCTGTGCCGGAGGCGGATCAAACCTTGGAGGCCTTATTTCTCCTTTTGCAGGAGAGATCCTTCGCGGCGAGAATCAGTACGAGATCATCGCCGTTGAGCCTGCATCTTGCCCAAGCCTTACTAGAGGTAAGTATGCTTACGACTTCTGCGATACCGGCAAGGTATGTCCTCTGGCCAAGATGTATACCCTTGGAAGCGGCTTTATTCCTTCAGCCAACCATGCAGGGGGCCTTAGGTATCACGGCATGAGCAGCGTGGTTTCAGAGCTCTACGACCAGGGCATCCTAAAGGCAAGAAGCGTTGAGCAGACATCAGTCTTCGAGGCTGCCGAGATGTTTGCAAGAGTTGAGGGTATCCTTCCTGCTCCCGAGTCAAGCCACGCCATCCGCGTTGCCATCGATGAGGCACTTAAGTGCAAGGAGACCGGTGAGGAAAAGAACATTGTCTTTGGCCTTACAGGAACCGGATACTTTGATATGGTTGCTTATCAGAAGTACAATGACCATGAGATGAGTGATTATATTCCTACCGACGAGGAGCTGGCGGTAGCTCTTTCCAAGCTTCCCAAGGTGGATTGATAGTATCAAAAGAGAGGTACAGATATGTCAAAGATAGCTAATCCTGAGCAGTTTCAGGAATCAAGCCAGTCCAAGGGCGACCTCAGATACACTGAGCGAAGCAGATGGCTTTTGTTCGGCCTTCCCTGGACATTTACCAAATATGAGATAAGGGACAACGATTTTACCATCATCAAGGGGTTCTTTACCGTCAGGGAGAACGACTGCTACATGTACAAGATCAGCGACGTGGAGATTACCAGGAGCTTCCTTCAGAGAATGGCAGGTCTTTCCACCATCGTTCTCTACACCTCTGATGTCACTGACCGCACCATCGTCATGAAGAACATAAAGCACGGCAAGGAGATCAAGGACTTTATCCTTCATGCCTCCGAGTCGGCCAGAATTCGCCGCAGGACTGTAAGCATGCAGAACATTGGGTTCGGTGCAGACGATATCCATGATGTTGATGGTTTTGATGATCTGAACTGATCTGGCGCCGCGAGTCACCGGGGACGTTACAGATTGACTCATGTACACATGAGTCAATCTGTAACGTCCCCGGTGACTCTAAAAAAATATTAAATTCCCTCTTGATTTTCTAATCGCAATGTGTATAATGACTTCTTGTCGGAATTCTTCCGACGGGTATCGGGAATTCTTCCCGGTGGTATTCCAACTATTTTTTATTTATTGATGTAGTGGGACCATGTCTGTCTTTTTGCGTCCTGCTGCAGGTAACAGAAAGGACGTAGTTATGAAACTAAAGGAAAGATGGACAAAACAAAACAACTCTGTAAAGCTTTTGCTCAAAAAGCTCAAGAGACACGACACTGTTGTGGTAGCCATTGCAGTTGTGATCGCAATGGTTTTGTGCGGAGGGCTGATATATCTCAGCACGCCGGTGGTATCGGCCACAGCCAGACAGGGGCTGGAACAGACAGAGAATGCCAACAGCGAAAAGACAATAGAAAAGCTTGGAGAGCTGCAGGATTATCTGGAGGGAATGGATCAGTCCATAGCAGAGAGCCGCGAGAGCATCACCTCTTTTAACCAGAAGACTGACAGCAATCTCATAGAGAATGAGAAGAATACTGAGAAGATCACCAGCACCGTCACAGAAAAGGTGACAGGTCTTGAGAGTGATCTTAAGAACCTTCAGGAGAAGATCGTTGCAACAGAGACTTCAATTGCGGCCTTAAAGGAGCTTATCGATAAGAGCGGAAAAGATTCCGACAAACAGATCACCGAGCGCTTCACGCTCCTTTATGCAAACCTGGAGGAGATACAAAAGGAATATGAAAAGAGCATTGAGAACACCAGGGAGATGATAAGAGAGCTCACCGATACCATGAAGGACGGTGACAGCAAGCTTTCCAAGGAGTTTGCCTCTAACTACCAGTTCCTTTTGAACAGACTGAATGAGACTGAGACCAATCTCTCTGTTCAGAACAGCAACGCTCTTACAAGCTATAAGGAAGAACTCTCAAACTTAAGCACTCAGATCACTAACAGACTGAATCAGCTCTCTTCAGAAGTAAGCAGCGGTATAAACTCCGTCAATAGCAATCTGAATAATCTTGATGACAATATGAACAAGAGATTTGACGATCAGAATGCCAGGATGGCAGAAAACTTAGGCTCGCAGAACGATCTGATAACCGATGGCTTTAATTCACAGAAAGAGCTGATAACAAACGGCTTTAATGCTCAGAAGGAGCAGATGGATCAGGGCTTTGATGACCAGAAAAGCAGCATGTCTCAGGGCTTTGATAACCAGAAAAACGAGATGAACCAGAATTTCAGCAATCAGAAGACTGAGATCACAAACGGCTTCAATCAGCAGAATCAGAACATTACTGACCTTGGCACATCAATCACGAATCAGTTCAGCTACAGCAATGAGTATGCTCAGGGAAATATGAATGAAGTAAAGCTTCATGTCACCAGGGAAGTTAATGGCTTAAAAGACAGGATCAATGATTTTTTTACATCTGTGAGTAATGGCAAGAAGAAGCTGGCATCCGCATTGCTCACTAAAGGCGTTACAGTCAGAGGGGATGCCACATTTGATGAGATAGCCGCAGCCATAAGGAGGATACCTGTTAATTTTGTGGTGGACAGGTCTGACGTTCCCGGACAGGTCAGCTACGTATACCACTATCACAAGGACGGCACTGACAGGGAGTGCGACGAGCAGCTGGTAGAACCCGGCAGAAAGGGCGGCTGCTACACAAGAGAGGTTGTGCATCATCACTCCGATGAGTGTCAAGAGGAAACTACCTATTATACCTATTGGACAGGACATGGGGCCAAGGTGCTTGCAGCGGATATTCGCAGAGATGGGGAAGGAAAGCCTGTCAACAGATACTATTGTGAATATTGTAAGAAGACCTATGAGAACAGCGACCCCGGACACTCCGAGAAGGCCTATAGCCTCACCACCGTGGCCAGCAGGCATGGTGAAAGAAGAAAGGACCATACTACAGTAGAGATGGTATGCGGTCACGAGGACGGAGAGTGCCTGGGCTATCAGACAGGCTGCGGATATGTACACGGACAGGTGGTCTCGGCAACTATTAAATTCCCCGCAGACCTTTCGCAGTACAACACAGTAAAAGAGAATAATACTGCAGCTTCCAGGATGCTGATGACGAGTTTCAGGGCAGTTCGGGCACCTGTCATGGATCTTGAAGCAGAGCTTGACTTTGAGACAGAGCTTGACCTTGAGGCAGAGCTTGTACCTGAGGATGTGGAAGAGAGTGCGGATACCGGGGAGCAGAAAGAAAACGACGACACCAAAGAAGACACAAGTAAATACGCTAGTGATGAGAATAAATCTGAAAATTCAAATGAGGAAAAAGAAACAGGATCATCTGTTGAAAAGAAAGATCCTTTAAGACCGGAAGCTGCCAAAAGCAAGCCGGAGGTTGAAACAGAACCTGTAGTCAGCGAAGAAACGGAAGCGGAAGGGGAAAGTGCTCTTACAGAAAACACAGCTGAGAAGATATCGCAGACCCCGGAATCACTGCAGTAAAGCCCCGAAAAAACCCTTCCCCGGTAACCTTCCTTGACATTGAACTTCGGTCTGCATAGAATAGATGTGTTGTAGTGGTTATAGCACAAGAATGTGCAGATTGGAGAAAAACATGACTAAAATAGATATTATTTCCGGGTTTTTAGGAGCCGGTAAAACTACTCTTATAAAGAAGCTTTTAAAAGAGGCTCTTGCAGGAACAAAGGTTGTCCTCATTGAGAACGAATTCGGTGAGATCGGAATCGACGGCGGATTTTTAAAGGAGTCAGGCATTGAGATCACAGAGATGAACTCAGGCTGTATCTGCTGTTCACTGGTGGGCGACTTTGAGACTTCCTTAAAGCAGGTAATGGATCAGTATTCACCTGAGAGGATTCTTATCGAGCCATCAGGCGTCGGCAAGCTTTCAGATGTAATGAGAGCCATCCAGAACATAGCAGATGCAGACGACAACATGGAGCTCAACAGCGCAGTGACCGTTGTTGATGCCACCAAGGCCAAGGTATATATCAAGAACTTCGGTGAGTTCTTTATCAACCAGATCGAGAATGCAGGAACCATCATCCTTACCAGATGTGACAAGGCTGACCAGGCCAAGATCGAGACAGCAGTTGAGCTCATAAGACAGCACAACAAGAAGGCAACCATCATAACAACACCTCTTGATCAGATCACCGGTAAAGAGATCCTGGATACCTTTGAGGGCAACAACAGCCTTGAGGCTGAGCTCTTAAAGCTTGTAATGGAGCAGGAGGAGCACCACCATCACCATCATGACCATGGAAGCAGGAGAGTAGAAAAAGAAGACGGCTCAGTAGTTTACGTTTCAGGTGGCGAGGATGAGCATGATCATGAGCATCACCATCACGACCACGACGAGCATGACCATGACGAGCATGAGCACCATCATCACGACCACGATGAGCATGACCATGACGAGCATGAGCACCATCATCACGACCACGACGAGCATGACCATGACGAGCATGAGCATCACCATCACGACCACGATGAGCATGACCATGACGAGCATGAGCACCACCATCACGACCACGATGAGCATGACCATGACCATGAGCATCATCATCATGACCATGATGAGCACGACCATCATCATCACGATGCTGCTGATGTATTCATCAGCTGGGGTATGGAGACACCTCTTAAGTACACAAAAGAAGAGATCAAAGAGATGCTTGGCAAGCTTGAGGATGAAGAGACCTACGGAATTGTACTTCGTACCAAGGGAGTAGTACCTTCAACAGACGGCTCATGGATCGAGTTTGATTATGTGCCCGGAGAGGCTGATGTCAGAGACGGCGCAGCAGACGTAACAGGTAAGTTCTGCGTTATCGGAGCAGAGCTCAAGGAAGAGAACCTTGAGAAGCTCTTTAGAAGGTTATGATAAGTACGTAACTGTAAACTATGATCGAGGAATAATATGATGAAACCTGTATATATTATCAATGGTTTTCTGGATGCCGGTAAGACGGACTTTTTCAGATATACCATCGCTCAGCCATACTTCAGGACAAAGGGCAGGACTCTTCTGATAGTATGTGAAGAGGGCGAGAACGATTACGAGGACAAGCTCCTTAAGAGCACCAACACAGTGGTGGAGTACATCGAGGACGAGGAGGCTTTCAATCCTGAAGCCCTGATGGCCCTGGATGTCAAGTACAAGCCTGAGCGTATTCTGGTAGAATACAACGGAATGTGGAATTTCAAGAATTTAAAACTCCCCATCATGTGGAAGCTGGAGCAGCAGATAACTGTCATAGACGCATCCAGCTTTGAACTGTATTTCAGCAACATGAAGTCACTTCTGGCTGAACAGATAAGGAATTCTGACCTTATCCTCTTTAACAGATGTGATGACATAGAGGATCTGGCTTCCTACAAGAGAAATGTAAAGGCTATCAACCAGAAGGCTGACATTATCTTTGAGGATGCCAACGGCGAAGTGGATGTGACTCTTGATGAGGATCTTCCCTTTGACCTCAACCAGGATCCCATAGATCTCAACAATTACGGCTATGGCATGTTCTATCTTGATGCCCTGGACCATGTGGAGAGATATGAGGGCAAGAACGTGAGATTTAAGGGCATGGTCCTTAAGCCTGAGGAGTTCCCCAAGGGAAGATTTGTTCCCGGAAGGATGGCTATGACCTGCTGCGCACAGGATATGCAGTTTTTGGGCTTTGCCTGTGATTATGACAGGACAGACGAATTAAAAGAAAAGGACTGGGTGCTGGTAACAGCCAAGGTTGTCAGGCAGTTCGTCCCCGAGTACAAGGGGGAGGGACCTGTGCTGCAGGCCATTTCAGTTGAGAAGACAACTGAACCTGACAATCCGGTTATAGATTTTTCTAACCCGGAGCAGTGATGTATCATGTTTAATTATCAACCCCTTCAATGGGTATTCTTATTCTTTTTTTACAGCTTTTTCGGCTGGTGTTTTGAGTCGACCTATGTCTCCGTTATGGAGAAGCATCCGGTAAACAGAGGGTTCATTCGTGGACCCTTTTTGCCGTTATATGGAAGCGGCGGAATCATGATGCTTGTGGTGTCAAAGCCCTACTACGACAATGTTTTTCTGGTATTTGTGGCAGGCTGCATAGGAGCCACTGCCCTGGAATTTATCACAGGAGTGGTGATGGAAGCTCTTTTCAAGGTCAGGTACTGGGACTACTCCCACAAGAAGTTCAACTTCAGGGGCTATATATGCCTTGAGTCAACAATTGTATGGGGTGTGTGTACCGTAGTCTTTACCCACTACCTGCAGATACCCATAGAAAAGATCATCCTTTCCATACCCTACAACCTTCTGACAATCTTTACCGTGATACTGACGATCCTGGTTAGTGCCGACTTTGCGCTGGCCTTCAGGACAGCCATGGATATCAAGGATGTTCTGGTGTATATGGAGAAGGCCAAGGCTGAGATGCACAGGATGCAGAGGCGCCTTGATGTGCTGGTGGCCTTTAAGGGCGAGGATGTCAAGGAGGGGATAGCAGACAGAGTGGATGCCCTCAGCGATGTACTTGAGAAGAACTTTAAGACCATCAAGGAAAAGATGAGCCTGGATCCCGCATCCTATGTGGGGAATGTAAGAGAAGAGGTAACTGAGCTCTATGCCAAGTACAGGGTAATGATGTCGAGATTTACTCCCGGGCCTGTAAAGAGTCTTATGGAGTGGTACAGAGAAAGAACCATTGCAGGTAACCCCACCATGTCTTCCGAGGACTATAAGGGCAGCATGGAGGAGTTAAAAGAAAAGACTCCCAAGCGCTTCTTATTTGCCAGGAATAATACAAAATGATGACGGGCGAAGTTGCTTAAGAGAAAAAGAAATATAAAATGAAATAAAAAAGACCTCATGCCGGTGAGAAGACATGAGGTCTTAAAAATATACAAAACTAAAATTTATGCCATCTTGTTAACAGCTGAAGCAAGACGGGAAACCTTTCTTGAAGCGGTGTTCTTCTTGAATACACCCTTGGACTCAGCCTTGTCGATAGCAGATGTAGCTACAAGAAGTGCCTTAGCAGCCTCTTCCTTGTTGCCAGCCTCGATAGCAGCTCTAACCTTCTTGATCTCTGTCTTAACTGCAGACTTGATCATGGTGTTCTGCATAGCCTTTTTCTCGTTAACTAAGATTCTCTTCTTGGCGGATTTAATATTAGCCATAATTACCTCCGTATAATACTAGATTAGGTTTATAACAATGTTCGTGTGCGCATTAAGCCGGACACGGACAGTTAATGCCACATACGCTAGATATTTTAGATTAAAATATAGAAACTGTCAATAGATTTTGATATAATACACCGAGTACCAATATTCGAAAAGTAAAATGAGGAATCAGAAGTGGATCAGAGTAAGATTAGAAATTTTTGCATAGTTGCCCATATAGATCACGGTAAATCCACCCTTGCGGACAGGATGATCGAGAAGACCGGAGTTCTGACACTAAGAGAGATGCAGAACCAGGTCCTTGACAATATGGACATAGAGAGGGAGAGGGGTATCACCATCAAGTCCCAGGCTGTCAGGATGATATACAAGGCCAGAGACGGTCAGGAGTACACCTTCAATATGATCGACACCCCCGGACATGTGGACTTTGGTTATGAGGTTTCAAGAAGCCTTGCGGCCTGTGACGGAGCCATACTGGTGGTGGATGCCACTCAGGGCGTTGAGGCCCAGACTCTTGCCAATGTGTACATGGCTCTGGACCACGACCTGGATGTGTTCCCGGTTATCAACAAGATCGATCTTCCCAGCGCAATGCCCGATGAGACCAAGGAGGAGATCGAGGATGTTATAGGTATTGAGGCCCATGATGCACCTCTTATCTCTGCCAAGAACGGCATAGGGATCGAGGATGTATTAGAGGCGGTGGTCCACAGGATCCCTGCCCCTGAGGGAGATGCTTCCGCACCCCTCAAGGCTCTTATCTTTGACAGCATATATGACTCCTACAGAGGTGTCATCGTATTTGTGAGAGTAAGGGACGGCGTCATCAAAAAGGGCATGAACGTGCGCTTCATGGCTACCTCGGCAGAGGCAGAGGTGGTGGAGGTGGGCTACTTTGGCCCCGGCAGGTTTATCCCCAGTGATGAACTGACCGCAGGAGATGTGGGATATTTCACCGCATCTCTCAAGAATATCAAGGACACCAGAGTCGGCGATACCGTAACCGATGCGATAAGGCCCTGCCCTGAACCCCTTCCCGGTTACAAGAAGGTAATGCCCATGGTTTACTGCGGACTTTACCCTGCCGATTCCGCTCACTACTCAGATCTTCGTGACGCCTTAGAAAAGCTCCAGCTCAATGATGCCTCTTTATTCTATGAACCCGAGACCTCACAGGCTCTGGGCTTTGGCTTCAGGGCAGGATTTTTGGGGCTCCTTCACCTTGAGGTTATCCAGGAGAGGCTTGAGAGGGAGTATGACCTTAATCTGGTCACAACGGCCCCTTCAGTTGTATACAAGGTCCACAAGACAGACGGGGAGGTCTTTGACCTGACCAACCCCACCAACCTTCCGGATCCTTCAGAGATAGACTATATGGAAGAACCCATCGTCAACGGTGAGATCATGGTTACCACAGACTATGTGGGAGCCATCATGCAGCTGTGCCAGGAGAGGCGTGGCAAATACCTGAGTACCGACTACATCGAGCAGACAAGAGCCATCCTCAAGTATGAGCTTCCTCTCAATGAGATCATCTACGATTTCTTTGACGCCTTAAAGTCCCGCTCCAGGGGCTATGCGTCCTTTGACTACGAGCTCAAGGGCTATGAGAAGTCCGACCTTGTCAAGCTGGACATCCTCATCAACAGGGAAGAGGTGGATGCCCTTTCCTTTATCGTGCACAAGGACGGCGCCTACGAGAGAGGCCGCAAGATGTGCGAGAAGCTCAAGGAGGAGATCCCCAGGCATCTGTTTGAGATACCTATCCAGGCAGCTGTTGCCGGCAAGATCATCGCCAGGGAGACGGTCAAGGCCTACAGAAAGGACGTGCTGGCCAAGTGCTACGGCGGCGACATAACCCGTAAAAAGAAGCTTTTGGAGAAGCAGAAGGAGGGCAAAAAGAAGATGCGCCAGATCGGCAATGTAGAAGTGCCCCAGTCTGCCTTCTTAAGTGTCCTTAAGCTTGATAACACAGACTGATATATGGTAAAAGAACTGTCTTTATATGTTCATATACCCTTTTGCAAAAGGAAGTGCCTTTATTGTGACTTCCTTTCTTTTAATGCCGAAAAGGAAGTTATGGACAGTTACTTTAAGGCTCTGGAAAAAGAGATCACCCTGGCCGGGGAGGAGTATGGGGGCTTTACTGTCAGGTCAGTATTCTTTGGGGGAGGAACACCCTCTTTTCCGGAGACAAATAAGATCTGCTATATTCTTGACACTGTCAGACACAGCTTTGATGTTGATCCCAGGGCGGAGATATCCATAGAAGTCAATCCTGCATCAGCAATGTATGACAAGCTTTTATCTTACAGAGCAGCGGGCTTTAACAGGCTCAGCATAGGAGCCCAGTCCCTGGATGACAGGGAGCTTAAATGCCTTGGAAGACTCCATGACAGTGAGATGTTTTTTGAGACCTTTTCAAATGCCAGAAAGGCCGGCTTTGACAACATAAATGTCGACATAATGAGCGCCCTTCCCGGGCAGAGTCTTTCCACATACCTTAAGACTCTGGATGGGATCACAGCTCTTTCCCCTGAACACATATCCGCCTACAGCCTTATAGTGGAGGAGGGAACTCCTTTTTATGACATGGACCTTGATCTTCCCGATGAGGATCTGGACAGGACCATGTATCACGAGACTAAGAGGATACTTAAGGAACGGGGCTATCACAGGTACGAGATATCCAACTATGCCAGGGGAGATGGCGATGCTTTTGAGTGCTTTCACAACAAGGTATATTGGAGAAGAGGCAATTATCTGGGACTTGGTCTTGGCGCATCCTCGATGGTCATGGATGTGAGGTGGAACAGTACCGGAGAATTAAAAGAATATTTAGAGCTTACGAATGGGGCGAAGCTTCAGGATATCTGCCGAAACAGGCAGGAGCTGGACAAAGGATCTAAAATGGAGGAGTTCATGTTTTTGGGACTTCGCCTTGTAAAGGGCGTAAGCTTAAAGGAGTTTGAGGACCTCTTTGGCTGTGACATAAACAGTGTGTACCTGAAGGTGATAGAAAAGTACAAAAGCACCGGGCATCTTGAGACCTTTGACTGCGGCGGGGGAAAGTTTCTAAGGCTTACGGATTCCGGTCTTGATGTCAGCAATACGGTGATGGCAGATTTTCTTTTGGACCATTAAAAGTCTTTTGACCGGGACTTTATTCCATGAGACAATATACAATATTTTTAGGGGAGGTTACTATGAATTACAATTTTTTTGCTCTGATTTCCAGAATGAAATACATTGAGCGCTGGGCACTTATGAGGAACACAAGGCCGGAGAATCTTTGTGAGCATTCCATGGAGGTGGCCATGATAGCCCATGCTCTTTGCACCATCGGCAATGTCCGCTACGGCAAGAACCTGGATGCCAATAAGGCGGCTCTTATCGGGCTTTATCACGATGCCTCTGAGATCATCACAGGTGACATGCCAACTCCTGTAAAGTACTTTAACTCGGATCTCAAGCACGCCTACAAGGAAGTTGAGGCCATCGCAGATGCCAAGCTTTTGGAAAAGCTTCCTGAGGATCTTCGCCCATCCTTTGAATCAATATTTGTAGCCGAGGACAGTGAGGATGAGCGCTATATGAGAAAGCTTGTAAAGGCTGCTGACAAGCTCTCTGCCCTTATCAAGTGTATCGGCGAGATGAATGCCGGCAACTCGGAGTTTCGCACTGCCAAGGAGAGCACCGGAAAGTCCATCAGGAGTATGTATCAGGAACTGCCTGAGGTTCTGGATTTTGTCAATGAGTTCCTTTCATCCTACGGAAGCACGCTGGATGAGCTGACCTGAGTTTTTCTTTTGAACGCATGACCGATATCTGGTTGATTTTTTACCGATAAAGCACCATACTTAATATATAATTATTTTACATTGCGGGTATAAATTATGCGCTTTATAAAGTGTGAAGAACTTAAGCCGGGTATGAGGCTTGCCAAGCCCATTTACAGCAAGAAGGGAGTTCTTTTATATGATCGTGCCTCTGTCCTTAAGGATTTGCAGAGCATTGAGAATATAAAGAGCTTTGGACTTATTGGGCTTTTTGTGCTGGAGCCTGCTGAACCAGTTCCGCCAATGACCGAGGATGATCTGGAGTTTGAACGCTTCCAGACAATTATGTACAACGAGATCATGGAGGAACTGGAAAAGATACGGACCAAAAAGAAACAGGACAGGTTCCCTCATATCTGTGCCCAGATCATCAAAAACTACGGCAATCTGCGCAAGAAGATCACCTTCCAGCAGAATCTTCGAAGCGAGGACGACTATATTTACAAGCACAGCTTAAATGCTGCGATACTGGCGGCCATCATCACGCACACCATGAACGTTCCCCTCTCTGACCAGAACGACTCTGTGATGGCTGCGGTGATACATGATATCGGAAAGCTTACCCTTCCTGCGGAGCTGCAGTCCAAGCAGAACTGCAATGCCAGGGAGAGGGCTATGATAGATGAACATGAGTCGGCGGGATATGCCATCATAGACGAGGCCTTTTCTTTTCAGCCCAACATAAAGAGGGCCTGCAATCAGGCCAGGAAGGTGCTGCTGGATTATGCTAACGGCGATCCCATCCAGACCCACAAGATGTTCATGTCGGCCAAGGTGCTGATCGTGGCCGGCTACTATGACAAGCTGACTTCTGTCAGGCTGGAGGAACAGCCCACATCTGAGGTTGGCGTCATCAGGGAGATGATGTCAAGAAGCGATGTCTTTGATCCAAAGGTTGTCAAGGCTCTCACCGATTCTCTCAATATTCTTATTCCGGGGGTCAGTGTGGAACTCAATACCGGGGAGAAGGCTCTTATCATCAGGACCAATGATGATGATTTCCTAAGGCCAACGGTGCTGAGCTTTCGGGACAATTCCATCATAGACCTGTCCAACAGAGGAGCTTACGGCAATCTGGAGGTGGTGGACATCATGAAGACCATGGACAACAGACATGTCATGGATACCGACAAGATGAAAGCACTGGGCATCAGTGTAGAAGAGCCCACTTATGTATGAAAAGGAGAGAATATGTCACTTATAGAAGATATTCTTAAACAGGCCAAGGATGCCGGAGCATCCGATGTTCATATTACTGTAGGACTTCCGCCCAAGATGAGATTAAACGGCAAGCTCATTGCCATGGAGAGCTTTGGCAAGATGCTGCCGCCGGACACCCAGGCAATTGCCGATGAGATCATGTCCGAGGCACAGAAGGCCAAGCTTGAAAATAACGGACAGTGCGATATGTCTTTTTCAATCAGAAATGTGGGCAGATACAGGCTCAATGTGTTCAAGCAGAGGGGCTCTGTGGCCATGGCCTTCAGAGTTGTTGCTTCCACAATTCCCGGAGCAGGAGAGCTTGGAATACCGGACACTGTTATTGACCTCTACAAGAAAAAGAGGGGACTGGTTCTGGTAACAGGACCTACAGGAAGCGGTAAGTCGACAACCCTTGCGTCAATAATTGATCAGATCAACAACAACAGAGAGGCCCATGTCATCACATTGGAGGACCCCATTGAGTTCACCTATCAGCACAGGATGTCCATAGTCAATCAGAGGGAGATCGGAACTGACTCCAACAACTATGCCAGCGCCCTGAGGGCGGCTCTTCGTGAGGATCCTGACGTCATCCTTGTGGGCGAGATGAGAGACCTGGAGACCATAAGTACTGCCATAACGGCGGCTGAGACCGGACATCTGGTACTTTCCTCCGTTCATACCATCGGTGCCTCCAACACTGTGGACAGGCTTATAGACGTATTCCCGTCCCATCAGCAGCAGCAGATCAGGATACAGCTGGCAGGCGTTTTGGAGGCCATCATATCACAGCAGCTTATTCCTGCTACAGACAATGTTTCCAGGATCGCGGCCTTTGAGGTGCTTCACATCAACAGCGCCGTAAGAAACCTTATCCGTGAGGGCAAGTCCCACCAGCTCATCACCTACATGCAGACCTACAGGAAGCAGGGCATGATCACCATGGACGACGCTATACTTGAGCTCTACAGAGCCCAGAGGATCACCAGGGAGATGGCACTTCAGTTTGCTCAGGATCCTGAGACCATGCAGAACAAGATGCTGAGATGATTAAATAATTTCAAATTTTTAGAGACTTTTCAATCGACCTGTTGTACAATATACAGGTCGATTTTGTTTTATGTCTGTTTATATCTGAATAAACTGTTCCCTTCAGGAACAGGGGATTCCACAATACAAACAATATATTTCGCAGCAGTGCTGCAATAAAAAGAAAACGAGGATAAATAATGTTCAGTTCAGTTACATCGGGAGCTGTCAGTGGCATTGTCTCTTACCTTATGCAGGTGGAGGTTGATGTCTCTGACGGTCTGCCCAGCTTTAACATGGTCGGATTTATGAGCTCTGACGTAAGGGAGGCCGGAGAAAGAGTAAAGGTAGCCCTTAAAAACGCAGGCAGCAGGATACCGGCCTCCAGGATAACAGTCAATCTCTCACCTGTGGATATCAGGAAAACCGGAGTGGTAATAGACCTTCCGGTGGCAGTGGGCATCATGTGCTCCATGGGCGAGATAACACAAAAGTGCCTTGAGGATACGGTGATACTGGGGGAACTGGGGCTTGACGGAGAGGTCAAGAGCGTCAAGGGTGTCCTTCCCATCGTCAAAAAGGCCAGGGAGCAGGGCTATAAGAGAGTGATCCTGCCAAAGTACAACGCCAGAGAAGGTGCTGTAGTGGGAGACATAAAAGTAATAGGAGTTGAGTCCCTACAGGAGACGGCTCTTTATCTGAAGGCAGAGGATGATGAAAAGGATGCCCTGATACCGCCCACGGTGGTGGACGTTGAAAAGCTCTTTGAGGACGCTGAAAGCGTGGATGAGACTCTGGATTTTGCTGACATAAACGGCCAGGCAGGAGTAAAGAGAGCAGCGGAGATAGCGGCTGCGGGCTTTCACCATCTCATGCTCATAGGCCCTCCCGGCGCAGGAAAGAGCATGGTGGCCAAGAGAATGCCTACCATAATGCCGCCTCTTTCCCTGGAGGAGAGTCTTGAAGTGTCCACCATCTATTCCGTGGCGGGGATGCTTGGCGAGAATGAAGCCCTGGTGACAAAAAGGCCCTTTATGAGCACCCACCATCTGGTGACGGAGACGGCCCTTGTGGGAGGCGGTACTGTGCCAAGGCCCGGGATCATATCCCTTGCCCACAGAGGAGTTCTTTTCCTGGATGAGATGCCGGAATTTACCAGGGCTAAGCTGGATATGCTAAGGCAGCCTTTGGAGGATCGCAATGTCCACATAGTCAGGAGCAGGGGGACCTATACCTATCCTGCGGATTTCCAGCTGGTGGGAGCACTGAACCCCTGCCCCTGCGGCTACTACCCGGACAGGAACAGGTGCAGGTGTACACCAAACGAGATAAGGCGCTATCTGGGACACATCTCCGGTCCTATCCTTGACAGGGTGGACATCTGCGTGGAGGCTCCAAGAGTTGACATCGGGGATCTGACAGCCAAAAGAAGCAGTGCCAATGAATCCAGCAGGACCATCAGGCAAAGAGTATTAAAGGCCAGGGAAATTCAAAAAAGGCGCTTTGAGGGCACAAAGCTTAAGTTCAATTCAGAGATGAGTCCAAAGGACATTGAAAAATACTGCCCTCTGGCTCCAAAAGAGCAGGCCTATCTTGAAAATGTCTTTTGCAATATGGAGCTCAGCGCCAGGGCTTACCACAAGGTGCTGAGGGTCGCCAGGACAATAGCTGATATAGACGGGTCAGCGGACATCAGGCAGATACACCTGATGGAGGCGGTGGCCTACAGGATTACAGACGGACAGTACTACAATCAGGAAGTCTCAGGCAGAGAATGAAAACTGCAGACTGTCCTAAAGAATATTAGATGGAGGAATGAGAGTTGAATTTAAAAGAAAATGATTACGCCATGTGGCTTAGCACAGTGCCAGGGCTTGGGAGCACCACTGCCATAAAGCTGGTGGAGAGCGGCGCAAGCTGCAGACAGCTATATGAGACGGAAAAGCGAGAGCTTCCAAACCTGCTTTCGGAAAAGCAGAAAAGTGAAATTATAAAGCACAGAAGAGCATGGGATTTTGAGAAGGAGGATGAAAAGCTCAGGCAAAAGGGCATCAGGTTTATATCCTTTACTCACCCGCAGTACCCTGAAAAGCTCAAGGTCATAGCAGATGCGCCCTTTGGCATATATGTCAAGGGCAGGCTCCCTGATCCTGATGTGCCCTCGGTGGCCATAATCGGGGCAAGGATGTGCTCAGACTACGGAAGATACATGGCAAGACAGTTCGGAAGGGATCTTGCCCTGTCGGGAGTTCAGGTCATCAGCGGCATGGCCAGAGGCGTTGACGGCATTGCACAGAATGCGGCGCTGTCTGCGGGAGGCGCTTCCTTTGGCATCCTTGGCTGCGGCGTTGATATCTGCTATCCGGAGGAGAACAGAAAGGTTTATGAAGCTTTGACTGAGTGCGGAGGGCTGATCTCTGAATTCCCGCCGGGGACTAAGCCGATTTCCAATTTCTTTCCCATGAGGAACAGGATTATAAGCGCCCTGTCAGATGTGCTTCTGGTGGTGGAGGCCAGACAGAAATCCGGAACCTCCATCACGGTGGACACTGCCCTGGAGCAGGGAAAAGAGGTACTGGCTGTTCCTGGGAGAGTCACTGACAGGTTAAGTGACGGCTGCAATCATCTCATAAGCCAGGGAGCCGGTATAGCGCTTAGGGCAGAGGATGTCCTTGACAGACTCCGGATAAATTGTCAGTCCCAGGATCAGCTTAAGGATCAGTCCCGTGAATCGGACAATGTAGAGGCTTTTGAGGATACCGAAGAACCGGAAAATGAGAGTGCAAAAGAGATGACCCTGGATGAAGAGATCCTGGATATCGTAGACATCATTCCCATATCCATGACATCCATTATGGAGGAACTGTTTAAGAGAGGACGGGAGGTATCGGTTCCGGTGCTGATGAACAGGCTTCTGGATCTTACGGGAAGCGGCAGCATCATCCAGAACGGTGCATATTACCGCAGACTTGCAGGATGATGGGCGGTTAACAGCAGACTATTACTTAACTTCAGGTTATCAAAAAGGTTAACAGGCCGAAAACAGCGGAACTGCGCGTGAGGTACCGATTGCGCAAAACGTTACCGACAACGTTCCCGGAAACGTTACCGTTGAAAAAGTCAATGTGTATTTTGTATAAAAATAGGCCTGTATTATCGTTGAAAATGTTTAATTGACAAAAAGTTGCACAAAGTATATTCTTTTGGTGTGAGCAACCGATTGCGCAATACGTTGCGCAGTCAAGAACCAGAAAATGGAGGGAATAATATGAAAAAGAAATTTGTTTCTGTTTTGTTGACAACAGCCATGAGTGCAACACTGCTTGCAGGCTGTGGCCAGGAGGCAGCTCAGGAAGTAGCAGAGACAGCTACCGATGCTGCCGAGACAGTGGCTGAGACAGCTACTGATGCTGCTGAGGCAGTTGCCGAGACAGCTACCGATGCTGCTGAGGCTGTAGCTGAGGACATCGACTACGGCTCAGGAGATGTTAAGATTTGGGTAGCCGACAACGTTGTTGACTTCACCAATGAGCAGATCGCAGCATTCCAGGCTGCACATCCTGAGATGAGCGGTTACACCTTCACAGTAGAGGCAGTAGGTGAGGGCGATGCAGCAGGCAACATGATCACAGACGTTGAGGCAGGTGCTGACATCTATGCATTTGCTCAGGATCAGATCGCAAGACTTGTAACTGCAGGAGCTCTTGAGGTTGTTGAGGATTCCAACGCAGAGGCTATCAAGGCACAGAACGATGCCGGTGCAGTTGGAGCAGCTACAGTAGGTGGCACACTTTACGCTTATCCTCTTACATCAGACAACGGATACTTCCTTTACTACGACAAGAGCGTTGTAACAGATCCTTCTACTCTTGAAGGCATCGTTGCAGACTGCGAGGCAGCAGGCAAGAACTTCTACTTCGAGATCAACTCAGGCTGGTATCAGACAGCATTCTTCTTCGGAGCAGGCGCTGAGCTTACTTACGACACAGATGATGCCGGCAACTTCACAAAGTGCAACTCAACATATGCTTCAGATGCAGGTGTTGTAGCTCTTAAGAAGATCGCAGAGCTGGCTTCTTCCAAGTCATTCCAGAACGGTTCCGCAATCAGCAATGCAACCAATGTTGGTGCTATTGTTGATGGTACATGGGATGCACAGGCAGCCAAGGATCTCTTCGGCGACAACT
>JAEEGF010678641.1_pt1 | contig 18541 bp, 15 predicted proteins | sample 9134171 | NCBI WGS metagenome assembly JAEEGF01 (sample SAMN16246542, study PRJNA631951) | gut metagenome | biome: gut microbiome; feature: rumen; material: AP-attached | host: Bos | place: Iran: Karaj | collected 2018-10
TCGGAGGAACAAAAACGATCTCACGCTGGCTCACTCAGGGCACGGGCGCGCGCAACGGATTTAAGCTGAACAACAGAGATTTCAGGCTTGAATACAAGATGCGCAGAAAGGACGAGTGGAAAATCGCAGACGCTGTAAAGGACAATACCGACACACTTACTGTCCGCGAATTTGCTCCGGTAAAAGCGAATATTGTAAGAATTGTCTTTACAAACGATTCAAAAGACGAGAATTACAACGTCCGTCTGCACCGGTTCTGTCTGGCATAACAGAAAAAAATCATAAAAAGAAAAAAGGGCTGTCGTTTTCGGCAGCCCTTTTTAAATTTTCACCGGCTATTTGAATCCATAATATTCAAACAGTTTATTGAAGTCTTAAACATTTTTTAAATTAGAAACAGATTATTATTACCCTGCTTTTTTGATATCATCAATATTCATATTGACAAGTTCTATCCACATCAATAAGTTTCTTTCTGAAATTCGAGCTAAACCTTTTATTTTGTTGTTATGCTCATTCTTAAAATAATACATATTCCCAACAACGTTAAAATCACCGTGCGCAAATGCATTCCTGATACAATAGAAGATTCCTTCCGTTACTGAAATACGATCGCTGTTTCGCAATATAATTATGTATTCATCGTTAACTGCGAAATCATCTGCTTTATGCTCTAATTCCTTTTCGTCAACAACTGCTAATTTTACATCCGTGGTTCGGAACATAGCGGCTCGAAGGCTGTTCAACCTTGCTCCATCAAGATTTCTTTCTGCAAATGTCATACCCCGTTTTGATACTTTCTGAAAAGTATAATTATATTTAGGATGTGGCTGATCGGGAGTTGAACCATATACATCTTTTTTCTTTTTCTGAAAAGTTCTCACAGGAGATTCGAAGAGATAAAACTGAATTATTTTTTGAAAATTCTTTTTCGAAATCGGAATTGGATTATTATAGGTCATATCAATTTTCACATTAAGAATAGATTACTGTCTGGTTTGTTCAAGTCATCTTTACCATCTTCTATCCTGATATGGTGTGTCCTTTATACCTTTTGCGTTCAACTTTTCAACCATTCTGTCAAGTTTGCCTCTCCAGAATTTCCTGAACCAATTTGTTTTGCCGAACCATTTTACTATTGTCGGGCTTATAGTATAATAAATTCGGATAAATGCTCTGCCATACCATGTTTTTGCCAGAGTATAGTCACGGTAACGGCGAAGTGTCCATACCTGAGGGCAATCATACGAGCCGTAAACACAGGTAGCGACATAGCAATAATGTTTCGCGGTAGACAAATCTCGCCGGTTCCGCTTTATCCAATCTTCAGGTGCATAAAATTGAGTAAGCTTTGAACACCCCAAAAATGGCTGCTCTCCAATCCTTGGATTTCCCCTAACAGTCACAGATTCCAACGAAGTACAGTTACAAAATGCATGATATTCAATGCGTTTTACACTGTTTGGTATTGTTATGTTTGTTAAGCTTTCACATTCATAAAACGCCGTATTCCCAATTTCTGTTACGCCGTTTGGTATTATTATGTCTGTTAAGCTTTTACAAGAAGAAAACGCCCACTCTCCAATTTCTGTTACACTGTTTGGTATTGTTATGTTTGTTAAGCTTTTACAATGAGAAAACGCCCACGCTCCAATTTCTGTTACACTGTTTGGTATTGTTATGTTTGTTAAGCTTTCACAAGAAGCAAACGCATTATCTCCTATTTTTGTCACACCATTTGGTATTGTTATGTTTGTTAAGCTTTTACAATAACAAAACGCCATCTCCCCAATTTCTGTTACACTGTTTGGTATTGTTATATTTGTTAAAGATATACAAAGCCAAAACGCTTCCGGTCCAATTTCTCTTATACTGTTTGGTATTGTTACGGTTGTCAAGTTTATACACTTATTAAACGCCGACTTCCCAATTTCTGTTACACTGTCAGGAATTGTTACACTCGTCAACCCCGCTAATTCCTTGAAGGATTCATCCCCAATTTTCCTGACCGTATCCGGTATAACAACATCCGCCGATGCTCCTCTATATTTTATAAGAATGCCTGCTTGGATTTCGAAATCCGTAGAATTGGCACCGTAAATATTAACAACATTTGCATTAATATTGTTTGTTGTATTGTAATAATTTATGGCTTTTTCCGTTATATAAGGAGTTCCGCAATACTGACACACTGCTGCCTCTTTGGAACTGTCAACCTGCAACGATGCTCCGCAGTTCGAACATTTAGCTGCTACCAACGGCATTTTCTTATCCCCTTTTCTAATATTTCAAGCATAAAATATAAAAATACTTACTTTTGACATTCAGTAAATGTCATTCATTGTGTTATTATAGCATATACTAAGAATAATGTCAAGCACTGAATGTCAAAATGGGGTAATCAAATTGTTTATTAATAAAGCAATCAACGGACGTAACAATCTGTGTGGAAACAATGTTGCTCAACTTAGAAAAAAATTAAATATATCTCAAAAGAAACTTGCAGATCGACTTCAACTGCTTGGGCTTGACATTGACAAAAACGCAATTCAAAGAATAGAATCAGGGCAACGATTTGTAACAGATATTGAAATTGCTGTTCTGTCGAAATTTTTCGATATTTCCTCTGATGACTTAATAAATAATCATAACTTAAAAATATAGATTAAATTTTCTATTAAATACAACTCATAATATTTTTATTTGTATTCTCATATGCCTTTCGCCTGCACCGGTTCTGTCTGGCGTAAAACAAAACCCGATAAGCTTATATTAAAAGAAGAAAATCCCGCGACAAAATTATGCCGCGGGATTTTTTTTGAAAACTCAGTTATCTGCTTTTATTTGAAGTCCGTGATCTTTTAAATACGCAGATTCTGTGCCGTCTGAATGGTATAAAGCTAACATACGGAATTCAGGATTGTTTTTAAGATAGAGTCGTTTTTTAATAAAACAATTTGTGATGATAACACAGAAAAAATGACTTTTTTTACAGGACATTCGAGATCCATACCAAAAAAACCATCATCAGCATCAGCAATACCAATACTGCGATAACTCTCGCGTGCTTTTTCCGTTCCGTGTAAAGAGCGGCAATGAATTCCCGTATGAACGCATTGATCCAGAAATAGCTGCGCGTTTTGCTGCCTGTCCCCTCTGCGTAAACGCCCAGTCCGTCTGCAATAACGCCAGAACGGAACACGTGATAATTAGTTGTTGAAAATGCTATTTTCGGATTCAGTATCTCGTTTTTTTCGCGAATAAGATTTATGGCGTTTTCAAAATTTTCGTATGTATTTTTTGATCTGTCTTCCGTAATTATCTCCGAATCAGGAATACCGGAATTTACAAGATATTGCTTTATAGCATTTGCTTCGGGAATGATCTCATCATCACCTTTTCCGCCGCATGGAACAAATACGATACTTTTTCCGGTTTTTTCTTTCTGCATTTTCGCAAATTCCATTGCCCTGTCTGCCCTGCCTTTAAGCAAAGGCGTTAAAGTGCCGTCATTTTTGATCTGGCATCCTAAAATCAGTATATAGTCCTTATCGAATGCAGGATTTTTTTTTGCTGCTTTGACCGAAAGGATAACGGATGCGCACAGAACGCATTCAAGATACGATACGATAACGAGAATTATGTTCGTTGCTGCCATTTCGGCATAAAGAGCAAATCCGCGTTCGTAATGAACATCAACAATAGTTGTTCTCTGCAAAAACTCTGAAAGAACGGGAGGAAAAATCGTTCCGATGCATACAAGAAGTCCAAGAATAAGGCCGAGCATGTTCTTCCAGTTGCGACCCTCTTTTTTCATAAGACGTATATTGCTTACGGCAACAAGAACAGACACGATAAATGCTATGGGAAACGCCACATACGCAATACCTGCCGCAGAATTCAGCACGCTGTTTACCGAGTCTGCAATACTGTTTTCGGTAAAGATATAAGGTATCTGAAAAGCGAGCGCCACAGCAATAAACAAAATCCATCCTAAATTACGCACATTACTGTATTGATAAAGAGAGCGTCTCATTCCTCTGCGATACCTGATTATCACACAAATCAGAATGATCACGGTGTAAACGGATACAAGGATCGGGATGACTGATGTGGCGGACGATTTGCCGAAAAATTCGTTTATGGTAATCACTCCGAAGCTGTGAACATAAACGGTATCAGTATAGACATATTCATTCGGACCGATAATATCAATATATGCTTTTCCGGCGGCAACCGAATGTATTTTCAAAAAAAGCGATCCGCTTTGAACGTATTTTTCCGAGACATCGATTATACTCTTTTTCTGATCTATTGTAACAGTATATTCATCCGCATTGCAGGCAGTATCGCCTGTATTAATGCAAAGAGTATAAGAAGAACCCCAAATAACGATTACCGTAAAACCGACCGCAAAGAGCAGTAAACCCGAAACGATGATCGCGATGATTTCTTTTTTCATAATAACAACCCTGTTTTGCCACGATACCTGTTTTTATTACGGTTATTTGTTCTGTTTTTATTATATCACATGCGGAATAAAAAAGCAATAGCGGTTATTTGATCACTTTTTCAAAATGCCTTATACGGTATTGAATATTTTGATAAAATCTGCTATAATCAAATTATGATCGCATTTAATGATCGTATCGAAGGAGGAAAAATGAAACAGTCTACAATAGATAGAATACGAAGATTTACCGATGAGAGAGAATGGCACAAATTTCATACTCCGTCCAATCTCGCAAAATCAATTTCAATAGAAGCGAACGAACTGCTTGAATGTTTTCAGTGGAGCGATGACGGCTATGACGTAGAGCATGTTAAAGAAGAACTTGCAGACGTTCTTGTATACTGCAGAAATATGCTTGATGAACTCGAACTTGACGAAGATGAAATAATCAACGCCAAAATGGATAAAAACGAAGCGAAGTATCCGATCGAAAAAGCAAAAGGAAAAGCGGATAAATACAACAAGCTGTGATTCCGGTCTCGATAATACACATCGAAAATACTGCTCTGAAAAAATAATTTTCAAATTCAAAAAAAATCCATTGAAAATAATAATCAAATATGATAAAATACAACAGCAAAGCAATATATGCTTGAAACAAGAAAGGATACACGAAAATGAACAGCAAAAATAACGCTTCAGAGCGGGCAAAAGCTCTTCTTGCGAAACTTTCCGTTGAAGAAAAACTTCATCAGCTATCGGCGCAGATGATATTTGATATTGACGAAAACTATGAAAACAGACGTGATCATCTTTGCGGCTCATACCGAAACCCCGGTCACTTCATGCACAGAGACGGTAAAATATCCACACCCGGCGAAGTTGCCAGAAGAATAAACCGTGATGTTGAAATCAGTATAGAAAAACAGCCCCACTCCATCCCGCCGCTTGAGCACGGGGAAACTCTGCATGGCGCACAATGGGGAATGGCAAGTATTTTTCCTCAGCCTATAGGACTTGCCTCAACATTTAACCCTGAACTCGTAAAAGAGGCTGCCGATGTTATTGGCAAAGAAACTGCGGCTGTCGGCGTTCGTCATGCGTTATCTCCAGTCGTAAACCTTTCAAGAGATGTTCGCTGGGGCAGAACGATCGAAACTTTCGGAGAGGATCCGAAACTCGCATCAGATATGGGTGTTGCTATGACAAAAGGACTTGAAGAAAACGGTGTTATAGCTACCCCGAAGCATTTTGTTGATAATTACGCCGACGGCGGTCGTGACTCGAACTATTCGACCCACTCAGAACGCGAACTGCGTGAAGTTTATTTAAAACCGTTTGAGGCTTGCTTCAAAGAAGGTCATGCGCACGGCGTTATGGCATCATACAACAGTATTTTTAACGGATTGCCGGCGCACGCAAATCCGTGGCTTCTCACAAAAGTCCTTCGTGACGAATGGGGCTTTGACGGAATCGTTGTTTCAGACTACGGCGGAGTAAACGGTGTTGAAGGAGCTCACAAAATTGCTGCAGACCTGCCTGAAGCGTTTGCGCTCTGCATAAAATCCGGTCTTGACGTTACACTGTCGGATTTCAAATACGAAGTTGCAAAAGAAGCATGGGACAGAGGACTTCTGACCGAAGAAGAAATCGATATACCTGTATTAAGAATTCTGAAGAGAAAATTCGAACTTGGTTTGTTTGATGATCCGTTTGTTGATCCCGACAAAGCGGACAGTCTTGTACGGTGCGACAAACACAAGGCTATTGCGCTCAAGATAGCAAGGGAAAGTCTTGTATTGCTTGAAAATGACGGTATTCTGCCTTTAGACAAATCTAAAATCAAAAAACTCGGCATATTCGGTCCGGGTGCCAACGTGCTGCCGACAGGACGAAATTATTCCGGTCCTTTCGCACATCTTTGGGAAGCCCCCGATGTGCTGACTCCGCTTGAATATTTCCGTAAAAATGCGGAAGGAATAGAAATCATTTCAGGTGACGACAAGGATATTCCGTCGCTTGCACCCGACTGTGACGCAGTATTATATTTTACAACTGTTGTTGAAGGTGAAGGTCTTGACAGATCCGATCTTAAACTGCCCGCATACAGGACCGCGACATCAAAAGACGAATCGGCAAAAATTGTCGATAAAGCAACGCTTACTGTTGAAGTAGATCAGGAAGCCTCGATTTTAGCTTTGTCAGCTGCAAATTCAAATTCGATAGTTGTGCTCATGAACGGCGCACCTGTTGATATGACGGCATGGAAATCAAATTGCCGCGCAATTCTTGAAGCATGGTATCCGGGCGAAGGCGGTTCACAGGCTATATCCGACACATTGTGGGGCAATTACAACCCCGGAGGCAAGCTCCCGGTAAGCTGGCCGAAACATGCCGGACAGCTTCCCCTCTTTTATGCCTGCAAACCGAGCGGACGCGGATACGGTTACGAAAACAATGACGGAAAGCCTCTCTATCCTTTTGGATACGGAATAAGCTATACCACTTTCGAGATCAAAAATCCCGTATTGACAAAAACAGCAGACGGCTGGGAAGTTACAGTTGATATTGAAAATACCGGCGATCGCAACGGGGACGAAGTTGTTCAGATATACTTGAAGACAAAAAATACAAAAGTTGTCCGTCCGCTTAAAGAACTTGTTGCATATAAGAGAATTTCGGTAAACAAAAAAGAAAAGACCCGTATTTCCATACCCGTCAGTGAAAATGTAACTTTTTACTACGATGCAGATATGGTTTACGGCAATCACGGCGGAGAATTTACGCTTCTTGTAGGCACATCGGCTGAAAATACGCCGTTTGAGCTTCCGTTGAAGTAAACTGACACTATTTTACATAAAACTCAAAGAAAAAGACCGCATCAGAATAATTGATGCGGTCTTGAGTTTTGCGCTGATTTTTCAGTTGCCTACTATTCTGTTTATGTTCCTTACCCATGATGCAACATTGGGGTTGAAAATATTGGTCATGAAAATAATGTCTTTCAGCGGATAGTCTTTCAAAAGATCGTAAAGATCAAAATTCACATATCTCGGATCTGCAACGATAATAGTTCTGTAATGCTCGCAAAGGAACGGCACGAAAGCGCAACCGTAAGAGTCCTTTAAAACAAGAACAGTCATATCCGCAGGATTTTCGGGAACATTTATAATCGTATACGGATTATCGCCTGTGATAAATGCAGGATATCCACGCCATGAAGTTCTGACGCATCCGTTATATTTCACTACATTTCCACTGGCTTCGTAAACTGTCATATCGTTTGCTTTTGTGGGCATATAGGCGTAAAGCTCATCACTGAATTTTTTAACTCGTTCATCCTTTATCATTGAATATGCCGAACCGCGCCATGATGAATTCAGAAGCTTTTCTTCCATCTTTTCAATTGGAGTAGGTTCAAGCCCGACAGACTTTGCGTATTCAGCATATGCGTAATATGCGCCACGGGCTGTCCAGTGATGGTCGGATCTGTAATATATATACTCGTTTCTGTGCTCAAAAAGAGCGGGATATACGTTTAACTTGTTGATATTGTCGCCGCAATATGAATTGATGGTATTGATCATCGAATTCTGATCGGTTATTTTTTTTCTTATGCTTTCATTATCTATCATACCTGAAGAAAGAGGAGCGACAAGAATTGTGATGCGTGAGTTCGGAAAAAGCTCTGCGTAGTGATTTATAGCAGCGCCGTATTTTTCGGCAGTTGATTTAACAAGGTACGGTATAGAATGAACGGCATTGTGGTAAATTATATAGCCATCCGATAAAAACTCAGCTTTTTCGTCATTTCCGCCTGTATTGACTGTTTTCGATGTGTTTTCGGTTGGAGCAGGTGATGCCGGCGCCTCGGGAGCAGGCTGTGTTTGTTCAGGCTGAGGCTCTGTTTCCTGACTTGTAGGCTCTTGCTGTTGCGGTGTTTCCGGCGGCTGAGTTTCTGCTTCGGAGATATCTGACGATCCTTCCGGTTGTTTTTGAGTATCGCTTTCAGCTGCAGACTCACCTGAGTGAGAAGCTGAGCGATTTACATTCTGTTCTGCTTTGTCGTTAATCGAATCAGGAGGATCAGTCGCTGCCGGATCTTCGATTGCAGGTTCTGTCGGCTGCGGCTCGATCCGGATATCTTCAGAAGGTTGTGTTTCTTCTGAAGAGTGTTCTTCTTCGGGTATTTCAGAGGTATGAGTTTCCTCATTCACGGTTTGTTCTTCGTTATCTGAAACGAGGTTTTCATGTTCGGGAGTATCGTTTGAATGATCTTCTTCGGCTGTTGAGGCTTGTGATGTTTTCGACGGAATAAATACAACTTCATCTTCATGTTCGGGCAAAAATGCAGATAACCCGTGAAGATCGGATGTTTTGTGCGATACATCAACAAGAAAATCTCTTCCTATGAAATTATCTGAGATAAATTCATCTATCCCGGAAAAGAATGAACCGTCGGAAAGCGATCTGAAAGAAAATTGAGGGAATTTAGAAAGTGTTCTGTTCTCGCGTGTAGAAATTGACGGACGATCCGGCCAAAAGGCGTTAAAAAGAGATACAGTCAAAACTATGACGGCAACGACCAAAACGCATATTATTTTTACTTTTTTCATTTTCAGCACCCCCTCGGTTAAAATCTGAAATATAAAAACGGATTATACGAGCTGCCTGCAAGAGCGGCAGTTGAAAGAAAAAGAAGCGCAACAGAAAAGACCGTTTTTATAATAACCGTTATTTTTTCGTTATTTATGCCGGTACCGATTTTTTTGCATATATATGCAGGCAGGGGCAGAGCAAATATAAGTGAAACAATAAGAAGAACAGCATTGTCTTTTATAACAGAATCTATAAACAGATCGTTTACTGCTGCTCCGGCGGCGCCGAACATTATTGCAAGATTATGCCAAAGAGCGTTAAAATCGGTAAAATAGAATACGGTCCAGCCTATAAGAGTGATAAAAACCATATAGATATACTGCAAAACCGTTCTCGGAATAAGTGGTATTTTCTCGAATAATTTCGACAGCGCCTTTTTTTCCGCTACGAGCAGGCATGCGTAAAAAAGGCCCCAGATAACGAAATTCCATGATGCGCCGTGCCAGAGGCCTGTTAAGAACCATACGCAAAAAACGTTGAAAAGCCATCTTTTTCTGTTGCCGCCGAGAGGAATATATACATAGTCTCTGAAAAACGAGCCGAGAGACATATGCCATCTGCGCCAGAATTCGGTAGCGCTTTTTGAAATATAAGGATAATCAAAATTTTCCTTAAAATGAAAACCGAAGATACTGCCCAGTCCTATTGCCATATCGGAGTAACCGGAAAAATCAAAAAATATCTGCAGGGCAAAAAAGGCTATGCCTGTCCATGAACCGAGAACAGACTCTGAAACGCCCATCTGAAGCAAAGAGTCGGCAGCCTCACCGCAAGGGTTGGCAAGAAGTGTCTTTTTTGCAAGACCGACAGAGAATCGGTAAATTCCATAAAAGATATCGTTTATATCAGCACGCCTTTCGGGGATCTGTGCTGCTATATCCTTGTAGCGGACTATCGGGCCCGCAATAAGCTGCGGAAAGAACGAAACATATAAAAGAAGTGAAAGATATGATTTCTGGCTCGGCGTATCGCCTCTGAAGACATCGATCGTATACGACATTGCCTGAAATGTATAAAAGCTTATGCCAAGCGGCAGCGGGATATCTGGCACGGGTATGGAAACGGAAGGTATGGCGTTTAATGATTGAACGATCATCGGTGTGTATTTGAAAACGGCAAGAATAGCAAGGTTCAGAGCAACAGAAATGATCAGATAAAGTTTTTTCTTGGTTCTGTCCTCTTCCTTATCGATAAGTCTGCCGGAAAAATAATTTACAGCTACCGATGCGAGCATTAGAATAACAAAAACAGGTTCTCCCCATGAATAGAAAATGAGTGAAAACACTGTAAGTATCGCACGACGCCATGTGGCGTTTTTTATTGAAAAATAGAAAATGCAGAGAAGCGGAAGAAAAATATATATAAAAGTGAGGCTGGAAAAAAGCATGATATACTCCGATTGACAAAATATTATAAATATGTTATACTTCAAAAAGAGTTTCTGGGCGTGTTTGTTGCGATTCAGATGCTCTGAACGATATGCGAAAGTGACTTTTATGCGAAAATTTGATTTTATTATAATCGGCGGAGGTCCCGCCGGTTCCGTATTTGCAGCAAATCTTAATCCCGATTATTCAGCATGCATGATCTATTCGGATATTCCCAAACCATGCGGAGGTCTTTTATCTGAGGACGCACAGGATTATCTGGCAAAAAGGAATATTAAATTGCCAAAAGAAATACTTGCCGACCTGCAGATATCGCGAGTAGATACAATAGACATAGATCAGGATCTGTCAAGGGTCTACAAAAGATCATATCTCAATATCGACCGTATTAAATTTGACGAATGGCTGAGAGGTTTTGTTCCCGAAAAAACCGTAAAAATCAAGGGGATCGCGACTAAAATTACCGAGTCATCCGATGGATTTTCGGTAACGTATTTCTGTAACGGTATCAACGGCACGGTATGCGGGAAATACATTATCGGGGCAGACGGAGGGAACTCTATAGTCAGAAAAACATTCTTTCCCGAAATAAAAATACGCAGATATATTTCAATACAACAGTTTTTCAAAGTAAATCCGGATGTGCCCGGTTATGCGTGCATTTTTGATGCAAAATCGACAGAATGCTGTGCATGGATCATAAAAAAAGGTGAAAATATGATTTTCGGAGGAGCTTTTGAGCCAAAAGACTGCAGAAAGAACTTTGAACAGCTGAAATTGCGTATTGAAGAATACGGCATACATCTTGGCAAGCCTGTAAAAACAGAGGCGTGCATGCTTACACGTCCGAAAAATACGGGTCAGATATTCTCCGGAAATGAAAAGATTTTTTTATTAGGTGAAGCTGCGGGATTTGTCAGCCCAAGCTCTTTTGAAGGAATAAGCCGGGCGATGTATTCAGGCGAATATGCAGCCAAGGCTTTTGATAGCGACAATCCTCAAAAAACCTATAAAAACAGCACTGAATGGCTTCGCTTTAAAATCATTCTGAAGCTTATGAAAAGCCCGTTTATGTACAGGCCGTTGCTGAGAAGGGCTGTAATGCTTTCGGGCATCACCGCTGTAAAAAAGTGAACAGCACCGTCAGGATCTTTGCCTGACGGTTTTTTATTTCATGTGTTCACTGAGAAATGAAAGAACAGTGGCAATGTAATTATCTTCGGCGTAAATATAACCGAGACAATGGCCTACGCCGGGAAAAACAAAATATTCAGCAATATTTCCTGCTTCCAACGCAGCACCCGCAAGAGTTGAGGTATTCTGATAAGGAAAAATGTTATCGTTTTCGCCGTGTAAAAACAGAAATTTCTTGTTTTCAGCACTCGAAACGGCGGACAGAGGTGAAATATCAAGCTCTTCCCCCGCATAAGCGTTCATAAGAGTTCTGATATATGACGAAAACAGAAAATCAGGAAGTTCGCTCCATACTGCCAGATTTTCGTCAAGATATGATTTCAGATCAAGATAAGGACTGTCTGCAATAATTACATCTACACGTTCATCCTCGCATCCTGCGCATATTGCCGGAGCGGAACCGAATGCGAAGCCCATAAGAGCTATTTTATCGAGATCATATTTTTCCGACATATAATCAATAACGGCAAGAAGCTCGTCTTTTTCCTGAACGCCGAAGGTATAGTTGCTTCCTTTTGAATTGCCCGAGCCGGTATAATCAAAAGTTATTACATTATACCCTGCATGAACGAGATCCGCAATAAGGAACATTCCGTCAAATTCAGTCATTTCACGATTGCTTTGATAATTATGAGACATTATAACGGTTTTGTTGCTTTCGGTATATTCTCCGCTGTAATCCTGAGCAGGTATCCACCAGCCTACGATATTGTCGCTGCCGTGAAAATCTTTTATTTCAAAGAATTCATAGACCATATCGTCGATCTCGTTTGGCCCGTCGGTATATACAAGTTCGCGGCGCGGCGGATCAAGCACGATCTTTGCTGAAACAGCGCCGATAACAGCCCATGCCACAGCTAACAGGAGAATTACCGACACGCAGCATATAATAACCGTTTTTACGGTGTTTTTAGGCTTTTTTGCCTTACTGTCCCCTTTTTTCACGGGAATTGCAGACGATAGCTTTTTACTCATGGAACGCATCTCCGCCTATAAGCACAATTCCGTTTTCTGAAAGAACTTTTTCAGCCTTTATATCATCATCAACACGCAGTATAACGCTTGCACGGTCTGTTGTTTTTTCGATGAATGCATAAAGGTATTCTATACTTATGCCTGCATCGCTGAGAATGCGAAGAACTGCGGATAGCCCGCCCGGAGTATCGGAAATCGATGCGCCGATAACTCTTGTAAGCGTAACGGTAAAGCCGTGTTCGGTAAGTATTTTTTCGGTTTTCTGAGGGTCTTTGACGATCAGACGAAGAATGCCGAAATCCGCCGTATCAGCAATGCAGAGCGCACGGATATTTATTCCGTTTTCGGACAGAACATCCGTTATATCTGCCAGTTTACCGGATTTATTTTCAACAAATACGGAGACCTGATAAATTTCCATAGCTATTTCCTTTCTTTATACTGTTCATCTGTCTTTTCTGTTGTCTGTTACTCTGTTTGCTTTGCCTTCAGAACGGCTGATTGTTTTGGGGCTTACAAGTTTTACGCCTACGGAAATATTGAGCGTACTCAGAAGAGCCTGTTTGATCGTTTTTTCTTTTTCCTGGATCACTTTTACCGAGTCTGAAAAGAGTGACGGCGACATTTCGACCTGAACCTCCATTGTGTCAAGGTTATTAACGCGGTCGACAGTGATGTGATAATGCGGAGATACACCTTCAATATTGAGAAGAACCGATTCGACCTGAGACGGGAATACGTTCACACCGCGAATGATCAGCATATCGTCTGTTCTTCCGCAAGGTTTGGTCATTCTTACGGTAGTTCTGCCGCACTCGCAAGGCTCGTAAATCAGAGAAGAAATATCTCTTGTTCTGTATCTGATAAGAGGAAGAGCTTCTTTTGTTATGCATGTAAACACGAGTTCTCCGGATTCGCCTTCAGGGAGGACTTCACCCGTATCAGGATCTATTATTTCCGGGATAAAATGGTCTTCCTGAACATGAAGTCCGTTTTGCATATAGCAGTTGCATGCCACTCCGGGACCACAGACTTCCGAAAGTCCGTATATATCATATGCCTTTATTCCGAGACCTTTTTCAATTTCCTGGCGCATTTCTTCAGTCCACGGTTCTGCGCCGAAAATACCGATTCTGAGTTTAAGTTCATCGGGCGATATCCCGCTTTCCTTTACGGCTTCTGCAAGATACATTGCATACGAGGGAGTGCAGCAAAGAATAGTTGAACCGAAATCCTTGAAAATGTTTATCTGTCTGGCTGTGTTGCCGGTCGAAACAGGTACTACGGCTGCGCCGAGCTTTGTAGCGCCGTCATGAAGACCGAGACCGCCTGTAAAAAGTCCGTATCCGTATGAAATATGAACTATATCTTCTGACGATCCTCCTACAGATACCATGGCGCGTGCAACGCACTCTGCCCAAACGTCTATATCATTTTTTGTATATCCGACAACGGTTTGCTTGCCGGTCGTACCCGAAGAGGCGTGTATGCGGACAACTTCCTGCATGGGCGCAGCAAAAAGACCGTAAGGATAAGTATCACGAAGGTCTGTTTTATACGTGAAGGGCAGGTTTTTAAGATCATCCACGGTTTTGATATGCTCGGGTTTTATTCCGTATTTGTCAAATCTTTCTCTGTAAAGGGGAACATTGTTATACACGCGTTCAACTGTTTTTCTCAACCGCTCTGCCTGAAGTTTTTTCAGGTCTTCACGAGCCATAGTCTCGATCTTTTTATTATAGAACATTGTATTTTCCTCCGGTTGTTTTACTGTAAAGCCGCATAGCCGAGATCAAAGGCTGTTTTGTTCATCTGTCTGAATTTTTCTTTCACAATAAGGTCTATCGCTTCCTTGAAAAGGTCGGGAGAAAGACCGGTAAGTTTTGCGAAAACGCCGAGTAAAACGACATTCACAGCTTTCGGGCTGCCAGCCTTTTTTGCAAGAGAAAGAACATCTATGCTAAGCTCATCTACGCCCGCCTGTTTTATTCTGTCAGAAAGTGATTCCGGATATACGGTGGCTCCGGTTATTACCGGCATCGGATCTATCTGTTGTGAGCTTGTGATAAGCTTGCCGCCTTTTTTAAGATATGAAAGCCATCTTGCCGCTTCAAGCTGTTCAAAGGCAATAATATAATCTGCCTCCCCTTTTTCCACTATCGGCGAACAAACTTCGCTGCCGTAGCGAACAAAAGTCACTACCGATCCGCCTCGCTGTGACATTCCGTGAACTTCGGAAATCTTTACATCGTAACCCATACCGGGCAGTATATGACCAAGCAGCCTGCTTGCAAGCAGCGTTCCCTGCCCGCCTACGCCTACGATCATGATATTGGTGGTTTTCATAAATTTTACCCTGCTTTCTTTGACCTGTCGGTATTATCCGCAGGACGGATATTTTAAGGATTGAATTTTTACTGAACGGACCATTTTGTATTGAGCCAGTTTACGCGCCCGGCGATCCAGTTTTTGAGATAATCGAGCTCGTCATTATAGGTAAAAAGTGATTTTTTTCCGCGAAGATCTGTTGTTCTGAGTGAGTCACGCCAGCGATCGAACTGATTTGCGGAAGCTGAAGAAAGATATTCTGTCTGCTCATCTATATTTTCAAGCATCTTATCAAAAACTCCATCCTCCACAAGTTCCTGCCAACGATTGCATACGAGGGAGAAAAATTCATCATTTCTCATAAGATAGTTGAACCACGGAGCATTTCTCACATGATATCCCTTAGGATCCATGCATGTTGCCACATCCTGATTGCCGTAACACGTATCGTAGTCCCAACAGGGTCCCATATACAGTTTGCCGTTTTTCACGTAACAATAACAGCTTGTAACGAACTGAGAATCGAAATTCTTAACAAATTCGTTTACTATATACCAGTTTACAAATGAATCGACATCTATATATTCGGAATATTTTTCGTAATCGTCAGAACGTATCGCCTGATCGGCATAATTCATGAATGACTGCATTGAAGATCGGAGCTTTTTCATTTCATTTACCGAAAGATCCTGCGGCTCAGGGTCCTTGAATGTGAGATGAACGCCGCTTCTGAGAGAGATACAGTTTTCACACTGATAATCATGACGGTATTCCTGCTCGATTTCAAAAATAACGTCTCCGTTTTTTTTCTTTATATCTACACGTTCGTCATCATCTTCAACTTTTTCGGTAAGAAGATACAACCCGTTATATTCTCCGTTGAAAAAAACTTCAACAAATCTGCAGTCCATTTCAGGACCGGATGAGACTGTCTTTGCCAGATTAAGAGTAAGATAATTGCGCAAAAGGGTTTTATCGTAAAAAAGCGTTATAAGAACCCATTTTTTTGCTGCGCCCATACCAAACATGTCGGTTTTGTCGTAAAATTTAATATTGTAAGGTTTTTGCGGCAACCCCCACGATGCGTTTCCCCTGCCTTTAATCTCACCTTCCGCTTCTATTATACCGCAATCCGGAACAGTGATCGTAGCGTTAACATACTTCTCTCTGTTTACGGCCCATAAACTGCGGTCAAGCTCTATATACATTACCGGAACGTTGCTCTTTGACGGATAAAGTCTTTTTATCTCGTTCATATCGACTTCAGATGTAAAATCAATATCCGGAGGAACTTCTCTCTCCACACTACAGGCTACGAAAGCAAAAATACCAGAGAGCGTGATAAGAGCGGCAATAAAAATGCGTTTCATATCAGTTTTCTGAAATCGCGCCGAATTTACAGAGTTTTTTGCAAAGCCCGCAGCCGACGCAAAGAGTGGCGTCAACTCTTACCGTGCCGTTTTCAGGATCGACCGAGAGACTTGGGCAACCGATCTTCATACACATTTTGCATTTTTTGCATTTTTCGGGATCGATCTTATACGGAGGATTGATAACCGCCTTTTTGATCATTATACAAGGTCTTCTGGCAATGATAACGCTCGGTTCGTCCGCCTCAAGTTCTTCTTTTACCACTTTTTCGACCACGTCTATCTCCTGCGGATCTACAACGCGCACTCTGTTAATGCCAATAGCTTTACAGAGCGCTTCCAGGTCTACCGCAGTAGTCATATCGCCCTTGAGGGTAATGCCTGTGGCAGGATTTTGCTGATGGCCCGTCATACCTGTTATGGAATTATCTAAAACTATTACCGTTCCGTTTGAGCGGTTATACGCCATATTGATAAGTCCCGTTATTCCGGAATGAACAAAAGTAGAATCCCCTATAACAGCAACAGATTTTTTACTCTCTCCGTTTGCTTTCAGAAAACCGTGAAGTCCTGAAACAGAAAAGCCCATGCAAACCGTTGTATCTATTGCGTTCAGAGGCGCTGCGCCTCCAAGTGTATAACAACCGATATCTCCGTTTACAAATACGCCAAGCTTTTTAAGAACATAAAACATACCTCTGTGAGGACATCCCGAACACATGACAGGAGGACGAACGGGAAGGTCTGAGATCGAAACGCCGGATTCGATTTTCTCTCCGAGGATCTTTTCTTTGACCATATTGGAGCTTATTTCTCCGCACAGCGGAAAGAGATCTTTTCCGATAACGTCAATGCCATGCGCTTTACAGTGGTTTTCTATTACAGGATCAAGCTCTTCAACAACATAAACCGTTTTACGGCCCTTGCAAAAATCTGATATCAGTTTTATCGGCAATGGATTGACCATACCCAGTTTTAGATATGATACTTTATCTCCGAGCGCCTCTTTTGCATACTGGTAGCAGGTTCCCGATGCTATAACGCCTGTTTCGGATTCGTTTTCTTCAACGGTATTTACGGAACAGTTTTCAGCCCACTCGCGAATTGCGGCAGTTCGGTTTTCAACGAATGTATGCTTCGGAATAGCGTTTGCGGGAGTCATGACATATTTTTTAGGGTTTTTATCAACAGGTTTGAGCGGTTGCTCGGTTCTCTCTCGTATTTCTACAAGACTCTGAGAGTGAGCGATCCTTGTTGAAAGGCGCAAAAATACAGGAGTATCGTATTTTTCGGATAATTCGTATGCTACTCCGACAAAATCACGGCATTCCGCTGAATCAGAGGGTTCCAGCATAGGTATTTTTGATGAAACAGCATGATTTCTTGAATCCTGCTCATTCTGAGAGGAATGCATTCCCGGATCATCTGCTACCGCAATTACAAGACCTGCATTGACGCCTGTATAAGACGCTGTAAATACCGGGTCTGCAGCAACATTCAATCCAACATGTTTCATTGCGGAAAAAGATCTGACTCCCCCGAAAGAAGCGCCGAGAGCAGTTTCCACCGCTACTTTTTCATTCGGTGCCCATTCCGCGTAAATCTCCGGATATGTGGCTGCAAATTCTGTAATTTCGGTTGACGGAGTGCCGGGATATGACGAAACGACACGGCAACCGTATTCATAAAGACCGCGCGCTACAGCCTCGTTACCTAAAAGTAATTTTTTCATAATCTCTTTCCTTTTTCGTTTTATATACTCAATAACACTTTATTTAATTAAAGCATTGCAACCTTTATTTTTAAATTATACAACATAGAAAAATAAAAATCAATGGGTATTTTTTAACTTTTAGTGTCTTTATTAGACACTTTTTCACAAACAAAAAAACGAAGGAACATCTCTCTTTCCTTCGTTTTTTTATTATATGAATATCAGAGTCAGATCAACTGAATGATAGCCATTTCAGCTGCATCACCGCGACGGGGGCCGGTTTTGATGATCCTTGTGTAACCGCCCTTACGGTCAGCATATTTGGGAGCAATATCGTCAAAAAGTTTCTTTACGACATCCTCCTTTGTTATATAGCTGAGCGCCTGTCTTTTTGCATGTAATGTATTCTGTTTACCTAAAGTTATCATTTTATCCGCGATACAGCGAACTTCCTTAGCTC
>JAEEGF010620573.1_pt1 | contig 18540 bp, 19 predicted proteins | sample 9134171 | NCBI WGS metagenome assembly JAEEGF01 (sample SAMN16246542, study PRJNA631951) | gut metagenome | biome: gut microbiome; feature: rumen; material: AP-attached | host: Bos | place: Iran: Karaj | collected 2018-10
ATTCCGAAGCAGTACGGTGGACAGGGCGGTACCGTCCAGATGTATATCATGGCGGTCGAAGAGCTCTCGAGAGTGTGCGCCACCACCGGCGTCATCGTCTCGGCTCACACCTCGTTGTGCATGGCTCCAATCTTGGAGAACGGCACCGAGGAACAGAAAATGAAATACCTGCCTAAGCTGGCTTCTGGTGAATGGATTGGCGCTTTCGGTCTGACCGAGCCCAATGCCGGCACCGATGCTGCCATGCAACAGACCACCGCAGTTGACGCTGGTGACAAGTGGATTCTCAACGGAACCAAGATCTTCATCACCAATGCCTCCTACGCCAACGTGTTCATCGTCATGGCCATGACCGACAAGTCGAAGGGCACCAAGGGCATCTCCGCCTTCATCGTGGAGAAGGGCATGAAGGGTTTCAGCATCGGTAAGAAGGAGCTCAAGATGGGTATCCGCGGCAGCGCTACCTGTGAACTGATCTTCGAAAACTGCGAAGTGCCGAAGGAAAACCTCCTCGGACCTCTTGGCAAAGGCTTCACCATTGCCATGAAGACTTTGGACGGTGGCCGTATCGGTATCGCCTCCCAGGCCCTGGGTATCGCTCAAGGTGCTATGGATGAGACCGTTAAATACACCAAGGAACGTAAGCAATTTGGCAAGGCCATCGCTCAGTTCCAGAACACCCAATTCCAAATGGCCGACCTCAAGACCAAGGTCGAAGCAGCCCGTCTGCTGGTCAGAAGCGCCGCTTGGAAGAAAGACATGGGTCTGCCTTATTCACCTGACGCCGCTATGGCTAAGCTGTTTGCAGCAGAGACTGCTATGGAAGTGACTACCAAGGCTGTCCAGTTCCATGGTGGCTATGGTTATACTCGTGAATATCCTGTGGAACGCATGATGCGTGACGCCAAGATCACAGAGATCTATGAAGGTACCTCAGAAGTGCAGCGTATGGTTATCGCTGGTCAATTGTTCAAGAAATAAAAGGAGGGAAGTAGTATGAATATTATCGTTTGTATCAAACAAGTTCCGGATACCACTGAAATCAAGATCGATCCGGTAAAGGGCACCTTGATCCGCGACGGTGTTCCGAGCATCATGAACCCTGACGACAAAGGTGGTCTCGAGCTGGCTCTCCGTCTGAAGGACCAATTCGGTGCCAACGTCACCGTGGTCTCCATGGGTCCTCCGCAAGCCGACGTCATCATGCGCGAAGCTTTCGCCATGGGCGCCGACCGTGCCATCCTTCTCTCTGACCGTAAGTTCGCAGGCTCTGACACCTTGGCTACTTCTTACGCCATCGCTGGTCTCTGCCGTACGTTGGATTACGACATCATCATCGCTGGCCGTCAGGCTATCGATGGTGACACCGCTCAGGTAGGTCCTGAGATGGCCGAACACCTCGGTCTGCCTCAGATCACCTACGTTTGCGACGCCAAGCTGATGCCCAATGGCAACCTGCAAGTTCACAAAGAGAATGAGGACAGCGTCCAGGTTCTCGAAGTGGAAGGCAAGTGCCTGCTTACCGTGTTGGCTTCAGCATTTGAGCCACGTTATATGACTGTCAGCGGCATCGTCGAGGCTTACAACCGTGAGGTTGAGGTCTGGGGTGCCGACAAGATCGACTACGATGAGACCAAGCTCGGTCTGAGCGGTTCTCCCACCAAGGTGTTCCAAAGCTTCCCGAAGGCCATGAAGGCTCCGGGCGAGGTCCACGAGGTGAGCGAGGAAGAAGCCGTTGAGCTGATCGTCAACAAACTGAAAGAAAAACACATCATCTAAAAGTTACAGCCATGGAATTGAAAGATTATAAAAACGTATTCGTTTTCGCAGAACAACGTGAAGGTGTCATCCAATCCGTTGCTTTCGAACTTTTAGGGAAGGCCCGTGACCTGGCCGATGCTCTCGGCGAGAAGGTCGTGGCCATGTTGCTCGGTTGCGGTGTGAAAGACCAAGCCCAGAAGCTCATCGAATTCGGTGCCGACGAGGTCATCGTGGCCGACGTCCCCGAGCTGAAGGACTATCTCTCCGAGCAGTACTCACAGGTCGTTGACCAGATCATCAAGGAACGTCATCCTAACATCGTGCTGTACGGTGCTACCACCATCGGTCGTGACATGGCTCCGCGTATCGCTGCCCGTCTGAAGACCGGCCTGACCGCCGACTGCACCAAGCTCGAAGTCGTTGCCGACGAGAAGAGCAACGGCGAGCTGCAGTTCCGCATGACCCGTCCCGCTTTCGGTGGCAACCTGATGGCTACCATTATCTGCCCGAACACCCGTCCGCAGATGTCCACCGTACGTCCTGGCGTGATGCAGAAGCGTCAACGTGAGGAAGGCCGTCAAGGCGTGGTGACCATGTTCACTCCTAAGTTCGATACCACTAAGTTCAAGGTGAAACTCATTGAGACCATCAAGGAAGACAAGACCGTGGTCGATATCGCCGATGCCAAGATCTTGGTGTCTGGTGGCCGTGGCGTCCAGAACAAGGAAGGTTTCGACAAGTTGCAGGCTTTGGCCGACGTCATCGGCGGCGTGGTGTCATCATCACGTGCTATGGTTGACAATGGCGTGATGCCTCACGACCGTCAGGTGGGACAGACCGGTAAGACCGTCCGTCCGAACCTTTACATGGCTTGTGGTATCAGTGGTGCCATCCAGCACTTGGCTGGTATGGAGGAATCTGACTTTATCATCGCCATCAACAAGGATAAGTTCGCCCCCATCTTCAGCGTCGCCGACCTCGGCATCGTGGGTGATCTGCATAAGATCGTCCCCATGTTGACGGAACGCCTGAAGAAGGAAGTGGAGAAGTAATCCTAATCAAATCTTCTTTTATCAGAGACAGTCCCCTTGGGGCTGTCTCTTTGTTTTGTTAAAGGTTATCGTTTCCTGATGATCTGACCTTTTAAATCGGAAGGTTCTCGGCGAACATCCCAGAAATCCTCGACTAAAACATGGTCGTCCTGAATTCGATAAATCATTTTATTTAAACTATTCACAACAATGCTACGATAGCTTCCTGGTAAATCAGCTAAAGACTCTTCTTCCGGTCCGAGAAAGGGATGGGATCCAATGAGTAATGATCACCCTCATAAAGACTCCGCCATTTCAGATAGCTGCTCTTCAGCGGCGAGTTCGGCTTCAATCTCGTCCATTGCTTCATCAAAATCCTGCCATTGACCAGCAGCAAATTGCCTTTCGCTGATGGCTATCCGTTCACGAAGTTCTTCAATGGTGTAGGGTTTGAGATTGGACTCGGTGTTCATGGTGATCTCCATTGTTTTTATATCCGCAAAGTTAATCAAATCTTCTGATAATTCTGGTTTTTTCGTCATAATTCTGATTCTATATTAATTAAATTGTCGTTAATGGTTTTTAAAAAATTCTAATTTTGTTTGCAAATATACAACGATAATATAAATTTGTCAAGTATTAATTTATTAAGTTTTATCAAGTCTAGAAAAGAAAACGCAATCTCTGCTTTTTTCCCTATCTTTGCCAGCAAATAACCTAATATGAAAAACAAGCTCCTTTTCGTTTGTCACGGCAACATCTGTCGCAGTCCGATGGCGGAGTTCGTGATGAAGCATTTGGTGGAGGAGAAGGGACTCCAAGACCAATTTGAGATTGCTTCGGCGGCAACTTCCACCGAGGAGATCGGCAATCCGGTGTATCCTCCGGCACGACGCAAGCTGGCGGAACATGGCATCGGCTGTCAAGGAAAGACCGCCTGGCAGATGACCCTCGACGACTACCACCATTATGATTATGTCATCGTGATGGACCGCAACAACGTCCGTAATTTGCATCGTCTCCTAGGTGGCGATCCCGAACAGAAGATCAGCCTTTTGATGGACTATACCCATCGCCCCGGACAGGTGGCAGATCCTTGGTACACGGGCGATTTCGAGGCCACGTGGATCGATGTCTTGGAAGGCTGTGAAGGATTGTTGGAACATGTAATGAAAGGAATGTCAAAATAAGCAATGCCATGACCGATACCCCTAAAACCTTAGACCTTGCCTACGAAGCCGGCTCTATCTTGTTGGAGAACGGAGCCGAGATTTCCCGTGTGGAGGAGACCATGCAACGCATCGCCAGCCATTATGGTGTGGAAGACGAGAGTTTTTTCGTGCTCAGCAATGGCATCATGGCCACAGGCAAGGACTATGCCCGTTCCAAGTTCATCCCCATCAAGGGTGCGAGTCTCGACAAGGTGGTGGCCGTCAACCAATTGTCGCGTGAGGTAGAGCAGGGACGTTACACCCTGGAGCAGTTGGAGCAGCAGTTGAAAGCCATCCGTGCCATGAAAGCCAAGCCCGCATGGGAACAGATCCTGGCTTCCGCGTTGGGCAGTGCCGCCTTCTGTATCATCTTTGGAGGCAGTTTCATGGATTGTATGGCTTCCTTCATTGCAGGACTTGTGTTGTGGGTGTTCATGCTGTTTGTGAGCTCCAGAAGGTTGTCGCGTATCGTGGGCAACGCCACGGGCGGACTGCTGGCTACCTTGCTCTGTATCGGGATGTACCGACTCGGTCTCGGCGACCATTTGAGCAATATGATCATTGGCGCTATCATCCCTTTGATCCCGGGCGTGCCTTTCACCAATGGTATCCGTGACATGGCCAACGAGGACTATATCGCAGGCGTCACTAGGCTCCTGGATGCCTTGCTGACCTTCTTCTGCATCGCCTTGGGTGTGGCTTTGGCCTTTATGTTCGACGGCAATGTGTTTGGGTCGATGCCTGTGTTGGGATCACTCACCGCCGACCCGCAGACGGCAGGCTTTGCCATCCAGATCGTGTCCGCTTTCTTGGGCACGGTGTCGTTTGCTGCCCTCTTTGGTGTTCAGCGCAAGTATTATTTCGACGCAGGTTTCTGTGGCACGATGGGGTGGCTGCTCTATCTCGTTTTAAGTCGTTACACCTCCATGTCGCCTGTTGAAGTCATCTTCTGCGCAACGGCATTGGTCACGTTGACAGCGCTGTTTCAGTCGATAGGGAGGAAATGTCCCATCACTGTGTTTCTCATCTGCGGAATCTTCCCCTTAGTGCCTGGCGCGGGCATCTTTTGGACGAGTTACAACATCGTCTCCAACCAGCTCCCCGAGGCCCTTCACACCGGTTTTGCCGCCTTGAAGGCCACTGTCGCCATTGCTTTCGGCATCCTGGCCATCATGGAAATCAATGGCGGAAATCGGATAGGGAAGTGGTTCGGAAAAAGAAAATAGTGTATCTTTGCGGTTCAATCAATTACGACCATGGAATCGAACACTTCAAGTTTCAGTCTCCCGACGCTGTGGGAGAAGATCAAACACAACGCTAGGCGACTAGGTCGCGGTACCACCAAGATGGTGCTGCTGATGTATTACGTGCTCAGGAGCAAGGACACCCCGACATCCGCCAAGGTGATTATTTATGGGGCGCTGGCCTATCTGGTCCTTCCCATCAACTTGATCTCAGTCAGGCGTTTCCGTTTTCTGGGACTCGCTGACGAGGCCATCGCCATCGCTATTGCCTATAAGAAGGTCAGCCAGCATGTCACTCCCGAGATGGATCAGGAGGCCGAGGCGACGCTCGACAAGTGGTTTTCCAGATAAATAAGCCATGGCTACTGTCAACGTCTATGAACAGTATTTTGCCGCTGAGATGGAGTTCAACGGCGTGCCGCGTCATGCCGCTTTGGTGATGCTTATTGCCGACTCCGATGCTGGCCAGATCCGTTATGAGGCTGCAGTGTCCTTCTTTCCCCATAATGACGACGAGGACTATGCCGTCTCTTACGATGCCTATTTCCGCAAGGTGCTTTATGAAGCCAAGGGGCGCCGTTCCAAGAAACGCGAGCAGGCTCTGATGGAAGAATTCCGCGAAGTCATCGATGTCCTTGCTCACGAAGCTAGTGGTGAGGTATATTGGGACCATCCGTTACGCGAGGCGAGGAGGGGGTGAGAATCGGCATGGCTTATCTCGGCAGATAAGAAAAGTTTACGAAAATGTTGCAGATTTAGAAATTTGTTGTATCTTTGCATGGTCTGAATTCGCCCAGGCCTCCGTATCTTGCCCAACGATTACGTGACGGCAGCTAACAGACAGGCTGTGGCAAGTAGCCTAGCAGCAGGGGCGACTGCGAGAAAAAAGAAAGGGGCTTTTGCCCCTTTTTTATTATCGCTTCCAAATGAGTGGTATCTTCTCCAAGTTCCGTGGTTTGATGGCATGAACGGTGGTGACTAGCCAAAAGTTCTCCCTTTTGTCATAATGAAGATGGACTGCTGCGATGTGGTTGATGTTCTCCAGTAAAACAGCCAAAATTAGCGATAATGGTTTATTGCCTAGTCGAATCTGGTTGAAGTTTTTTGCCACGAATTCGGCGTAGCCTTCTTTGGTGATACCGAGTTGCTTTAATTGCTCTTCCAACTCATCGATGTGCCGATGATTGTGCTTTACCATGTTATTTTCACTTGAACGAATATCCCTGGCCAGTGCTGGAAGATCCATAAATTCGCTTATCTTTTTTAGTGCAGATACAGGTATTTTCCCGATGCTCTTGTATTGTTTGTTGAGCTTTACTCTATTTTTGCTTTGCTTCGCCATAGTTGATTTTTTGTTCTAGGATTTTTCTCGCAAAGATAATTATATTTATTCAAAAATGTGATTATAATTTAATATTACTAATTAATATAATTTACATCTCGAGAGAGATTGCGAAAAAATGTTGAGGTCGCCGTTCCAAGAAACGCAAGGCAAGAAGGGGGTAAGCAATCGGCATGGCTTATCTCGGCAGATAAAAAAAGTTTACGAAAATGTTGCGGATTTAGGAATTTGTTGTATCTTTGCAATGTCCATATGCCAAAGCCCTCACATCTTGCTATATTGTGTGTTGGGTGGTTAACGGACAGGTCGGGCAAGCGGCTTAGGGGGCGTTGTTGGCAACCCCCTTTTTTATTTCTCCCAAACCAATTCCATTTTTATCAATTGTTTCAGTCGTGCTGTATGGATCGATTTAATCAGCCAGAAGTTTTCGTTCTTATCGAAATAAAGGTGAGCGGCTGCTATGTGACTTGTTTCGTTGGTCTTTACAGCTAAAACAATAGATTTCGGTCTGTTCCCCAACCGTATTTGGTTGTAGTTTTTGGCAATATATTCAGCATAGCTTTCTTTTGTGATTCCTAGCGTATCAAGGGCATGTTTGATGGAGTTAAGATGGCTTTCGTTGTGCTTTAAAACGTTTGAAGGATTGGCTCGTATTGTATTAGCATTGTCTGGTATTTCAATAAACTTACTTATTCTTGTGATTGCCGATTTGGGGATAATACCAATTTTTCGGTATTGTTTTTCGAGCTTTACTCTATTTTTGCTTTGCTTCGCCATGGTTGATACTTTGTTTTAGAGATTTTCTCGCAAAGATAATGATATTTATTCAAAAACGTGAAATTAAAATTAACATTACTAATTAATCCATTTTACACCATGAAAAAGATTACAAAAGCTGTTGAAACATCATTTCGGCAGATAAAAAAAGTTTACGAAAATGTTGCGGAATCAAAAAAATGTTGTATTTTTGCATTTTGAAAAACCGTTGGACGGGAAGCTCCGGTACGGGAGGCCCCTAGTAACTCCAACGGTTTTTTTATTGATTCCTAATTAAGACTTTTTCATTCCTCGCAAGTTTTTTAATCTTTTTCGATATAGTTGTTTGCGTCGAATTCTTAGATGTATAGGATAAAAATTTTTTATAAAAATGTTGCGGTGAATGATTTTTGTTGTATTTTTGCAGCATAAGGAAATTTCTATGGTCTAAGCACTAGTCTCGGGCAGACCGCCGAAAGGGCCCGAGATGTTTAAGGAAGCGAACGGCGGTGATTCGCTGAAAACGTGTGCTGTTTTTCCCATAGAAGTTTTCTTTTTTCTATATCCTCTCTTTTTCTTGGTTCTGCTGTCTTTACTTCCCAATGATCACCTGATAGGCATAAATCTATCCCAGCGGTGTAATTTAAGTCACCATTAAAAATCACAAGGAGTATTGAATCGTTTGTCCCTTCGCGTATTTGGTTAAAACCATTAATTACTATTGTTACGAAGTCAATCGCAGATAGTCCTAAACTATTTAGCTCTTTCTTGTGACGTCTCTCAATGTGTCTCCGGTAATTAGGCGACAAATAGATATCAGCGCATTTACGTTTTATTTTTCTTGCAATGGTAAGCTTTAATCTTCCTACTTTTATTGATTCTGTCTTACTCATAATTCTATTTTTAATAATTCATCTACAAAGATAAATAAATTATTTCATATCATTAAAATTCTTATATTAATTCGTTAAATATATAAAAACATTATAAAATAAATAGCAACAACACCCAGTGCATTGTTTCAAAAAGCTGTTAAATATTTTGGTAAGTATTCGGGGTTTTGAGAAAATCCTTCATCTCTTTGTGCTATTCAAAGGTGGCATAGAATAAAAACTTTTTATAAAAATGTTGCGGAATCAGAAAAATGTTATATTTTTGCAACAGTTGGTCGCGGACACGGAGAGAAAAACCAGTGGACTATCAAGACGTAAGGGGCGAGTTTCGGCACGTTCCCCCCGCGATAACACAGTTTAAAACCCCTCTATTCGGAAGGGTTTTCGGGTTTTCGTTTGCGAAGAGATTTGAATGCCAGGCTTTTACGGGTGATCCCATTTGATTATTTCCCAAAAACCTCCTTTATCTGGGCCGACGCGACGAAGATACTTGCCGCGCAAGGCCTCAATGTTACGTGATATGACGGCCGGGTGAACTCCTATTTCTTTCGCCAACTTGGCTTTTGAGATATAGGGGTCATCTGTGATCAAGCGTAGTATTGCCTCACGAACCTCAGTTAGAATCACGCCCTTTTCTGTTCGGTTTCTGTTTGGTTTCTGTTTGGTTTCTGTTCGGTTTGCAGTTGCTTTTTCTGTGCGGTCATCTATTATCATTTCCCAAAAACCACTTTTATCAGAACCAACACGGCGGAGAAATTTGCTACGCATGACCTTAATGTTGCGCATCACCGTAGTTTCATGAATACCAATTGATTTTGATAATTCCTTTTCTGTAATGTATGGATTATCTATCATTAGTGTCAGGATGGCGATTTGGTTTTTTGATAGTTTTTTACCATTTAACAAGGTTATATCCATCAACCTTTCTATTACCCCTTGTCCTTTTACACCTGCATTTGCAGGTGCATTTTCAGTTACCTTTTCTGCTACCTCAATCGATCTCGGCACTGTAATCTTCAAGATGAAATCATCCAAGTGGAACGACAGGGGAGCAGTCCCATTTGCTTCCAATTCCCGAGACATTCTGTCAACGCCCTCGCCAAATTCCTTGACGTATTTATAAGTTTTCAGGAAAGCGGCAATCTTGGGGTTGCGCGAGAAGTGAGTGGTGCGAATGTTGGAAGGTCTAACCAAGTTAGGCATACGACCGGGACTCTCGAAAACGATTCGGTCATCAAACATCTTGATTTGGATTTCCGTTCCTGTTATGTTATACGCCCTATGGCAGCATGCGTTTACGGTCATTTCTTGTATCACGAACTCTGGGTAGTCGCGACGGGTGACGAACAACCCCGATTGTCCTAAATAGGTATGCTCGGCTACTTGCGTTTCAAGATATTCAACCGTCTTCTTAATCTGGTTGAGGATGGTTCCTTCAAAAGTGACATCTTTTATGACGTTCATCTCTGTTCCAACCCTTTCATCGATACCAAAATACCGGATAAACCGTGTCCTGGCTCTTGGGAAGAATTGCTGTGGATCTTTCCCGAATAGAAGAATGCACGATACGCTTACTTGTTCCTCGCCGTGCTTGTCGATGAATACAAAATGGTTGTTTTCTCGTACGTATTCCGTGGGCGATTTACTGTATCCGACTAGTTGGGCATATTCGGCAATGGCATCCATGTCAATGTCGTTAACGGTGGCACCAAATACAGCAGTGTCTTCAAAATAGCGTTGGCCTTTGTCGTACAACAACTGCAAACGCTCATCGAACGTCAGTTTGCGGCTTTTGTCGCCCACGCGCATATAAGCCTCGTCAGCCTGGTTGGTGTGAAGGCTTGAGCTGGCGGGAATCTCCATTAAAAGGATATGGTTGGCGTTACCGGTTTTGTCCGTGCAGTCCAAATAGGAGAAGGTAGCTGAAACCGAGGGGTTGCAATAGTCAAACGGCACACGCATCAGCTCGTTCAGTTTATCAGTGTGCTGGTCGACTCCTTCAATCTTGCGTGTTTTGTCCGAAATGCCAATAGCAATCAATCCCCCGTCTGCATTGGCGAATGCCACAACGGGGATGGCCAAGGCTTTCGGAGAAATTTGTATGCTTTTGAAGTCGAAAGTTTGGCCTTCTTCTCGGATTGCAATCTCTTCAATGGTCATTTTACTGCAAAGGTTTAACAAATTCGTCCGCAAAGATAAATATAAAAATCACATATATTATAGAGCATATAATATAAAAATTTCTAAATTAATAATTAATATATATAGTTAAATAATACAATAGAATTGTGCCTACAAGATTCTCTCAAAAAAAGTTGAATAAAAAGGTAAAAATCTTGTATCTTTGAAGATTGTTTTAAAGCCTAGAGATACAAATGAACCTTTGGGATGACTGAGATCCTGTATAAATACCTTGATGCTGATGGAGGATTGTTGATGCTAAAAAATCACAATCTTCAGTTTACTAATGCCACGCAGTTGAACGATCCGTTTGATTGCCACCCAAGTTTAATTGATTATTCTGATGCTTGTACCAGAGAAGCTGAGGTGTGGGGTAAAAAACTGGTTGAAGAAGTAGAGACAAGTCATGCAAAGAACCTAAGAGACGATAGTTGGATTTGTAGCCTATCCAAAAATAATAACTCAATGCTGATGTGGAGCTATTATGGTAATCATAAAGGCATTTGCATTGGATTGAACAGAGAGAAAACCAAAGCTTGTCTATCAACCATTACCCAGACGATATATATTGGTGCTTTGGAGATGGAAGTTCAATACAAGGACATCATTGAAAAACCAGATTATTTTCGTGATCGTCTTGACTTTCTCAAGTATCAGTTATCCACCAAAGCAAAAGACTGGGAGCATGAGCAGGAAGTCCGATTCTTGTTAATAAGACCTTGGCCCGCATCAGTTCCTCATCACCCTGCTTTTGTTGACTATATAGGAACACATGTTTTCCATGACCTTTCTCCAGATTGTTTTGAATCGCTATATTTTGGAGGAAAGGTCGATGAGAAAACAAGAAAGGAAATAATAAAAGTTGCAAAAAAGTTGAATCCAAACATAAAGATTTATCGAATGAGATTAGACCCTTTAGCCTTTAAGCTGAAGAAAGTATTAATAAACAAATAATTCTATGATCAACATACGAAAACTCGAATCTGAACTTTGGGAGTCGGCTGACCTGCTTCGACAAGGCAGCAAACTGACCAGCAACCAATATTGCATGCCCGTGTTGGCACTGCTTTTCCTACGCTATGCCTACAGTCGCTACAAAATGGTGGAGGCTGAAATTCTGCAAAACCGCCCCATGCGCAATGGCCGTGTGATGCCCGTGGAGCCCAGCGACTTTGCCGCCAAAAGTGCACTCTTCCTGCCCAAGGAAGCCCAGTTCGATTATTTGGTGAACCTGCCCGACAACATAGTCGATGCTGGATTGAAGAGCAAGGACGGACACGACATCAACTCGTTGGGCGAGGCTGTCAACAATGCCATGCAGCTTGTGGAGGACCAAAGCGAGCAACTGACGGGCGTCCTACCCAAGACCTACACCATGTTTTCCGATGACCTGCTGCGCGAGTTGCTCCGCATCTTCAACAACAAGACCATCGACGAGGTGGGCGGCGACATCATCGGGCGCATCTACGAGTATTTCCTCTCCAAGTTTGCCCGTGCCGTGGCCAGCGACGATGGCGTGTTTTTTACGCCCAAGTCGTTGGTGAAGATGCTGGTGAACGTGCTGGAACCCAATCAAGGGGTGATGCTTGACCCCGCTTGTGGTAGCGGTGGCATGTTTGTGCAGACGGGCGACTTCGTGAACCAAAACGGCATGAACGCCAACACGCAAATGACTTTCTTCGGCCAGGAGAAGGTGGAATATAACGCCCAGCTCTGCCTGATGAACATGGCGGTACACGGACTGAACGGCAAGATAATCTCGGGCGACGAGGCCAACTCGTTTTACCACGATGCCCATAACCTCGCTGGCAAGTGCGACTATGTGATGGCCAATCCGCCTTTCAATGTGGATAAGGTGAAAGCCGAGTCGGCTTCGGCAGCAGGGCGACTGCCTTTCGGCTTGCCGGGCGTGAATGCCAAGACCAAGGAGGTGGGCAATGCCAACTACCTTTGGATCAGCTATTTCTATGCCTACTTGAACGACCATGGTCGCGCGGGTTTCGTAATGGCCAGTTCGGCCACCGATAGTGCTAACAAGGACCGCGACATCCGCGAGAAACTCGTCCGCACGGGCGATGTGGATGTGATGGTGAGCGTGGGCAACAATTTCTTTTATACGCTTTCCTTGCCTTGTTCGCTGTGGTTCTTTGACCGCAACAAAAACGCCGACATCCGCGACAAGGTGCTTTTCATCGATGCCCGCAACTACTATACCGTGGTCGACCGCACCCTGAACGAATGGACGGAGTGGCAACTGCGCAACCTGCAGGCCATCGTGCATCTGTATCGGGGCGAGACCGAGAAATACAAGGCACTTGTGGCTGATTACGACAAAGCCCTCAACGGCCAAACTGTGGCTACCCTTGAAGAAGCCCTGCAACAGCAGAAAGCCGAAGCGAAACAGCTGATTGCCGATGCGCCGCGCAAGGACAAGAAACGCATCGAAGCCCAACAAAACGCAAAGATTGCCGAACTGGAAGACGTGCTTGAAACTGCCCGCCAGCGCGAATGGCTCGTGTCGAAATTTGGCGAGGACGGCACTTATCAAGACGTTTTAGGTCTCTGTAAAATGGCCACCATCCAAGAGATTGAGGAGAAGAACTACTCGCTGACGCCGGGTGCTTACGTGGGCGTGGCCGAACAAGAGGACGACGGCGTGGACTTCCACGAGCGCATGGACGAGATTCACGCGGAACTGGCACAACTGAACAAAGAGGCCAATGTGCTGATGGATGAGATTCAAAAGGCTTGGGAGGAACTGAAATGAGCAAGATTTCCTTCCGTTTTTATAAGGACCATGAAGTGAGGGCCATTTGGGATGAGGAACTTTCCAAGTGGTGGTTTTCTGTGCTGGATGTTGTTGGTGCCATCAACGACCAATCGGACTATCAGAAAAACCGCAACTATTGGAAATACCTTAAGACGAAGCTGCGCAAGGAGGGGAATGAGTTGGTTAGTGTCACTAACCAACTGAAGTTGACCGCTGCCGACGGCAAGCGATACAACACCGATGTTTTGGACGCGGAAGGCATTACGTTGTTGGCCAAATATACCAATAATCAACGTGCCATGGACTTCCTCGACTGGTTTACATACAGCGACAATACTATCGATGGGCAGAGCCGCAAGAAGGCCTATGCCTTTTGGGAGAGTAACCTTGTGGCTGACAAGGATGTGGGCAAGGTGAAATCGTTGCAGCAGATACACGCCTACCTCTTTGGCGGACTTTATGATTTTGCTGGAAAGATACGCACCAAAACCATATCGAAAGGAAATACCATCTTCTGCTTGGCGGAGCACCTGCACCAGTATTTGCAAACGGTGGAAAACATGCCTGACACTACTTTCGATGAGATTGTGGACAAGTACGTGGAGATGAACATGGCCCATCCTTTTATGGAGGGCAACGGACGCTCGACGCGCATCTGGCTCGACCTCATATTGAAAAAACGACTCGGACGATGCGTCGACTGGAGCAAGATAGGCAAACGGGATTATCTGAACGCGATGATAGAAAGCGAGAAGGACAGCGGCAAGATATGCGCATTGCTGGCCCAGGCACTGACCGACCGCATCGACGACCGCGAAATCTTCATGAAAGGCATCGACTATTCCTATTATTACGAACAAGAGGACGGCATGGAGGTGATTGAAGAAGGAAAGGAGGACAACCCATGAGCGAGTGGAAGAAAGTGAAGTTAAAAGATATAACTATTAGTATTACTGATGGTAAACATGGAGATTGTAAAGACCAAGATGGATCAGGATACTATTTTGTTAGCTGCAAGGATGTCTATGATGGAGATATTCATTACGAAAATGCGCGGCAGATTACGAAAGAGGACTTTGAAGATACTGATAGACGGACTAAACTTGCTCCAAATGATATTTTAATAACAAATAGTGGAACAATTGGTAGGATGGCGTTTGTAAAAGACCAAATATACACTAGAAAAACGACTTTTCAAAAAAGTGTTGCAATTGTAAAGCCTGACTCATCTAAGGTGTTCCCCCTTTATCTCTATTATCTACTCCAAAACATAGTTGGAGAATTCATAAATAGTGCTAATGGTGCAGCTCAAAAGAATTTGCTATTATCGACAATGAGGGACTTTGATTTGGATGTACTAAATAGTATTCCTTGCCAAATCTGCATCGCCACAATCCTTTCCCGCTACGACACCTTGATAGAGAACTACCAGAAGCAGATCAAGCTGTTGGAGGAAGCGGCGCAGCGGCTCTACAAGGAATGGTTCGTGGAGTTGCGCTTCCCTGGCCATGAAAACACCAAGATGGTGGATGGTTTGCCGGAGGGGTGGGAGAGGAAAAAGCTGGTGGAATTTGGTTGCTCTTTAGAATCAGGTGCTAGGCCTAAAGGAGGGGTTGACTCAAACCTTAAAGATGGGATTCCTAGCGTGGGAGCTGAGAATGTCATTGGCCTAGGAAAATACAACTATTCATCAGAAAAGCTCGTTACAAATCAGTTTTATTCGCAAATGAGAAAAGGGAAGATTAAAGATAGAGATATACTGATTTATAAAGATGGAGCTTATATTGGCCGCACAAGTCTTTTTCAAGATGGTTTTCCTCATAAAGAAATGGCAGTCAACGAACATGTATTTTTGCTTCATGCTCTAAATGAGAATTACCAATACTATGTTTTCTTCACCTTGTATCAAAAGCGGTATTTTGAAAAGATGCAGAAACTTAATAAGAATGCAGCACAACCTGGCTTAAACCAGAAAGCATTATTGGATTTGGTCATGTTGTGTCCTTCAGAGAACTTTGTTTTATCGTTTAGAAAAGCAATAGAACCTTTAATGAAGGCTCTGTTTAGTAAAGCAAATCAAATCCGCCTTCTCACCGAGGCCCGCGACCGTTTGCTGCCGAGGCTGATGGGAGGGGAGATGGAAGCTTAACCATTAAAAATCTAATAGTATGGACATTAATACAATTTTTGATGGATGGGGAACAGAACTTATTGGTATACTAATAGGTTTATGTTTAACTGGAGTTGGTGTTTGGTATTATAAAAAAGGTAGAGTTAGTCAAAAGCAAAAGGCTGGAAATCATGCAAAGCAGAGACAAGAGGTGAAGAAAGGCGATGAAAAGAGAATTCGTCAGAAGCAAAAAGCCGGTGATGACTCTGAACAAACTCAAATTGGATGAATTATGGATATTAGTAAGAAAGAGCAAACCCAAACAGCGGGCGATTTTGCATTACAGAATCAATTTGAAAACCTGAATAACTGTAATGTTACAATCAATGATAAAGATCTTATTAGAGCGATTGCGACAGAAGTCTGTTCTAAGGAGATGTTGAATGTTTATAGAACATGTACTCAAGATGCCATAGAGTTGGCAAACAAGCGAGACAACATGTTTGCTCAGATTTTTATTCCTAGAATTGAGCGAATAGAGTCTTCTATAGAATCATTAAAAGATCCTTCGTTTCAATTTATGATACAAGATGCACGAGAAACTGCTGTTAAAACTGATAGAGAAGAAGATTGGCAATTGTTATCTGAATTGTTATCGTATCATGTTTTAAAAGGTGATGATAAGAAAATTGATGCAGGAATTAGTCACGCTATAAAAATCGTGGACGAGATAGACAACGATGCTTTATGCGCTTTAACAACAGCATGTGCTTTTGAGTGGTATAGTGCCATCACTGGTTCTATTCGAAAAGGTTTGTCAGTGTTGAATGATTTGTATGAAAAATTGTTGTATTTGGAATTACCTAAAGGTGTTGGTTGGTTAGACCATTTAGATATGCTTGGTGCAGTAAGGATTTCATCTTTTAATTTGATTAAATCAAAAGAATACATTTGTTCATATTTTGAAGGATATGCTTGTGTTGGACTATTAAAAGGCTCTGAGGAAATAATTAAAGCATATAAAATTCTAGATGATAATCATATTTCACATGATGTTTTGGAGAATAATGATTGTATAGATGGTTATCTTAGATTGAGCTATTCTAAACTAAGCAACGTGAGATCGGAGTGCAAAGACATCGTGTTACAAATTTTGAATTTATATTCAAAAGACAAGTCTTTGATTGAAAAGGCAAAGAATGGTTTTATTGAATTGTGGGACTCTTATGATAATTTGAGAATTATTAGAGAATGGTGGGATCAGATTCCCAAAGGTTTTGAGGTTTCATATATCGGACGTGTGTTGGCGCAAACGAATGCTAAAAGAGTTTATCCTTTATCACCTGATATTATATAGATGTGACTAAAACTATTGTTGCGCAATGAAGCGACGCAAAAAATCGCCGAACACTGCGGCCATTTGCTGTCGAAAGTGATGTGTGGGGAAATAGGATTGAAAGAACAAATATAAAACAAGAATATGTTAGGAATCGTCATTTCAGTTGTTGCAGGTGCAATTATCGCTTTTCTTATTGCCAAATGGCAAATGAGGAAGAACAAGATTGTACATTTTACTATCAATTCGTACGATATTGGAAAGGGTTTGCATGATGTTTTTCCTGAGTTTGAACTAAGTTATTCTGGTGATACATTGTCTAATGATGTGAGAGTTCTCAGAGGTGGATTTATTAATGATGGTTACAATGACATTGATGCTTTAAATGGTAAATCGGATATTAAAATGTCATTGCCTAATAATTGTATCGTTAAGGCGATAAAAATATCGTCTTTAGCAAATGGGTTAAAGGTTAATGTGACTATTGATAATGACAAGAAGAATGTGGTTTATTGGGGTATTGATGATATCTTTATTTCTGACGAACATTTTGAATACACTGCAATTGTTGAGGTCCCTGAGAATATTGGTGATTTGGATGCAGCATTGTCATTCCAACATAGGATAAAAAACACAAAAAAAATACAAAACATATATGTCGGGCAGGTTCAAAAGAACAAGGAGGGAAGAAAATTGTACAGAAGGATGTCGATAATTGCTTGGTCGCTCCTGTTTGTAATAATGGTGTTATCGCATATGTTTCCAGAAATGAATTTTAAAGTGTACGAGAAAAAAACTAACAGACAGGTTGCGGTGTCTATAAGTCCAAGGTCAAGAATATTTGTGGATTGGCGAACATCGCTTCCTATTGTATTTGGTGAAGAAATAACAACAAAAGACTTGGAAGAAAATTATACTATTTGTCCTATAACAACATATAAATGGTATAATACCCAGCTTCTCGTGATGCTTTGCTTTTTTGCTCTTTTATTGATGATTTGGATATTGTCTTATGTGTACTATTTTGGGAAAAACGCTCATATAATTAAAGTTTTGAGTAGAAGTAAGAATATATGATTTGGATTAATTATGTTTGTACCGCTTATTGCCACTGATAAGAGGAGAAATAAAAGAGAAACTTATATGAACATATACGAATTTATAACGATAATAATCGCATTGGCTAGCATTATAGTTTCTGTTGTATTGACTCGTCGTTCGATAGAGTCAAGTAATCGGTCAACAAGGCTTTTGTCTCGGGTTATGCGAGAAAACAGCCGTATGACAAGTAGTGAGCACCTTTCGCTTTATCGGATTGAGGCATTTTATAATGCTGTTGCTATTAAGAATTTGGAATTTGACATCCAAGCTGTTAAACAAAAGCTTGCCGCTGATACTGAAGATAAGGGTGATTTGGAAACAAAACTCCAGCAATTGCAAATGAATCTCCATTTTATGAAGATTCGTGAAGCGCAACTTTTACAAAATGACTTCACTCTGCAAAAAGATTTGAGAGAACTGTATAAGGAGTTAGAAATAAAATAATAACCATGCCACACGACTACAGCGAAGACCAACTGATACAGAAAAGCACCGCCGAGTTCTTGGAAAAGGAATTGGGCTGGAAGAGCGTCTATGCCTTCGACCAAGAAACCTTGGGCAAGGACGGCACGTTAGGCCGCGCCACCTACCATGAAGTGCTGCTCACCCGCCATTTCCGCAAGGCATTAAAAGCCCTCAACCCTTGGCTCACAGAGAAGCAACTGCAAGAAGCCGTGGAGCGCATGACCGAGCGCATGAGTAGCCAGACGCTGATGCAAATCAACGAGCAGAAATATCAGTATATCAGGGACGGCGTGCCCGTGACGCGCGTAAAACCCAATGGCGAGACCGAAGAAGTGCGTG
>JAEEGF012120505.1_pt1 | contig 18540 bp, 12 predicted proteins | sample 9134171 | NCBI WGS metagenome assembly JAEEGF01 (sample SAMN16246542, study PRJNA631951) | gut metagenome | biome: gut microbiome; feature: rumen; material: AP-attached | host: Bos | place: Iran: Karaj | collected 2018-10
CCACGCGGTCCTTCGGACCTTGGTCGAGATGACAAGGGGGTTGTCATTTCGAGCGAAGTCGAGAAATCTCACGTGTTCAACGTGCAGGCCTCCGCAGAGCACCCCGCCCACGGCCTCTGCATAATCATCCCCGGCGAGAGCGAGGCTCCATCGGCCCTGAAAGTGGACGGGAAGGAGTACGCGGAGTTCAAGGCCGGAGTAAAAACAGAATGGGACGGTCCCAGCCTTATTCTCTGGCTTCCGATTAATTCAGACAAAGCATTTGAAATACAGATATGAGACGCATTACACTTGCCCTGATCGGCCTTTTCCTTGCAGCGGTAGCCGCCTTTTCTCAGGAACTTGAATTCACCGACGCAACGAAGCTTACCATAACAGGAAAGGTTTTTCCGAATACTCCCAATCCCTACGAGCGCATGGATTTCTCCATCACCTACGGCTGGGAGCACAAGGACAGCACCCTTCTGGAAATGTCTTCCGGAGTAATCGTGGCTTTCAAGACCAATTCCCCGTCCATCTGGGTAAAACCGGAGTTCAAGAGCCTCACCGGATCCCGCAATTCAAGTTGGGCTTGCCGAGGCTTCGACCTTTACATTAAAAAAGAAGGCAAATGGCTGTGGGCCGGCGTGTGCAATTATCGGATGGAGTTAGAGACGGAAAACGGGAAAGCCCGCTCGCTGGTGAATAATATGGACAATTCCATGAAGGAATGCATCCTCTACCTTCCTATCGAAAGCAAGGTGAGCGCTCTTGAAATCGGCGTTGAACCCGGAAGCATTCTGGAAAAAGGCGCGGAACCCTTCCGTCACAGGATTTGCCTGCATGGCTCCAGCTTTATGCACGGAGTCGCAACCGGCCGCGCAGGGCAGACCGTACCCGGATATCTGTCCCGCTCCACAGGTCTTCAGTTCTGCAGCCTTGGCGTCAGCGGAGACTGCCGCATGCAGCCCCAGTTCGCCCGTGCCCTTGCCCAGGCAGACGTGGAGGCTTTCGTATTCGATGCCTTCTCCAACGGAAATGCAGAAACGGTGCGGCAGAACCTCTTCCCCTTCATAGAAACCCTGCAGGCCGCCCATCCCGGCAAACCGCTCATTTTCATGAGCACTATCTGGCGTGAGCGCCGTAACTTCGACCTTGAACACGACAAAGTGGAAGGCGACAAGATAGCGATGGCAGACAGCCTGATGAAGATTGCCGTGAAAAAATACAAAGACGTTTACTACATCAAGTCCAACGCCACCAACTGCTCGCACGACACTACCGTGGACGGCGTGCATCCCGGAGACTACGGCTACTCACTTTGGGCGGAATCCGTTCGCAAACCCATACTCCGCATCCTTCGCAAATACGGAATAAAGTAGGCGATGGACAGACGGGATTTCATAAAGAATTCACTCCTCGCAGGAGCCGGGCTTATGCTTGCCGACTGGAAGGATGCTTTTGCCGCTGGCTGCCACGACAACCGTGCCGGGAAGCCCTGGCAGGGGTGGAAGGAAGGACAGTTCCAGATTCACTTCATCTACACCGGAGTGGCGGAATCCATGTTCCTTATTTTCCCGGACGGCACATCGATGCTTCTGGACTGCGGCGACTTCGACGCCCTTGCCCGCGGGGAAAAAGCCGTTCCGCTTCTGCCAAGTGCCCAAAGGCACTCCGGAGAGTGGATAGCACGCTATGTTACGCGCGTGAATCCAGCAATAACGGACGTGGACTATATGCTCCTGTCCCACTACCATAACGACCACGCCGGCAGCGACAAGTTCTACGCAGAGAAGCTGATACGTGACGGCGAGGAATACTGCCTAAGCGGTTTTTCCCAGGCAGCCGAAACATTGAACTTCCGTAAGGCCATCGACCGCTGTTACCCGGACAAACCCGATTCTCTTCAGTACGCAGATACTGATACAGTTGACCACATGCGCCGTTTCTACGCTTATATGGAGAAGCACCGGGGGCTGCAGATAGAGAAATTCCGTCTTGGCGCCACGGACCAGATTGTGCCCCTTCATCGGCCCGGAAAGTATCCTTCCTTCCAGGTACGCAATATCTGCGGAAACGGATATATCGCGTATCCTGACGGCTCAATCAAAGACCTCTTCCAGGCCCGGAAGGAAGCCGGAAAGGTCACGAAGAACGAGAATGCAATGTCCCTGGGCATGATATTCAGCTACGGCCCGTTCCGCTTCTACACCGCCGGAGACTTCTCCGCAAAATTCAATGACCCGGACGGCACTCAGCGCTTCATAGAGGACGATATTGCCGATGTCTGCGGCCACGTGAATGTGGCGAAAGTGAATCACCACGGGCACAACTCCATGAGCGCCAAACTCGTTAAGGCATTGAGCCCCCAGGTATGGGTGAGCTGCGTATGGGACCAGCTTCACAACCTGCCGCCCTGCATGGAACTGCTGTCAGACCGCAGCATCTACCCGGGAAGCAGAATCATCTGCCCCACCATCATGCCCGCAGAGCGCCGCGAAAAAGACGGCGATGCCGCCTGGATGAAAGACGTTGCGCCCGAATCCTATGATGGCGGCCACGTGGTCGTGAACGTAGAAAAAGGAGGCCGGCGTTACTCGGTCTCCTGGTTAACTGCCGCCGACGAATCCATGACGGTTCGCAGCGTCCTGAATTTCAAATAGTAATCAGTCTTCCCGCCAACGGGTGTGGAAGAACTCGCCGCGGGGACGGTCGGTGCGTTCGTAGGTGTGGGCGCCGAAATAGTCCCGCTGAGCCTGCAGGAGATTCGCGGGAAGGGTGGCGCAGCGGTAGCCGTCGTAGTAGTTAAGGCCTGCGCTTAAAGAGGGAACGGGGATGCCATGCATGAGGGCCGATGAAACAACGCGCCTCCACCCCGCCTGGTCTTCGGAAAGTTTCTCCCGGAACCAGGGAGAAAGCATCAGGTTCACAAGACCCGGTTCCGCATCAAAGGCCTCTTTTATGCGACCAAGGAACACGCTGCGGATAATGCAGCCGCCACGCCACAGAAGTGCCACGGCGCCAAGGTCCAGGTTCCAGCCGTATTCTTTCGAGGCCTCCGCCATAAGGCTGAAGCCCTGGGCGTAGGAAACGATTTTGGCGGATAGTAATGCCTTGCGCAAGTCGTCAAGAAAATGAGATCTCTCGACTCCGGCTTCGCCTTCGCTCGAGATGACAGAAGACGGAGCCGGGCCATCAAGGAGTTTCGAGGCGGCAAGGCGCTCCTCCTTGAGGGCGGAGAGGCAGCGGGCGAAGACCGATTCGCTGATGAGCGAAAGGGGCGTGCCTTCGTCCAGGGCTGCGCGCACGGTCCATTTGCCGGTGCCTTTCTGGCCGGCAGTGTCAAGGATAGTGTCAAGGATATATCGGCCTTCGGAATCTTTCTTTCCGAGGATATCCGCCGTTATGCCGATGAGGTAGCTGTCCAGCTCTCCCCTTCCCCATTCGCGGAAGGTTTCCTGCATCTGGGCATTGGTCATTCCAAGGCCATCCCGCATAAGCTGATAGCACTCGCAAATGAGCTGAATATCACCGTATTCGATGCCGTTGTGCACCATCTTCACAAAATGGCCGGCACCTCCGTTTCCAACCCAGTTACAGCAGGGAGTTCCGTCATCTACTTTGGCCGATATCGCCTGAAGAATGGGCTTAACCAGAGGCCAGGCCTCGGGGCTTCCGCCGGGCATCATGGAAGGGCCTTTGAGGGCGCCTTCCTCGCCTCCGGATACGCCTGTGCCGATGTACAGGAGACCATGCTCATGGACTTCGCGGCAGCGGCGCCCCGTGTCGTGGAAATCCGAATTCCCTCCGTCGATGATAACATCACCGGGTTCAAGCACTTGCAGCAGCTCCCCTATCACCTGGTCCACAGCCTTTCCGGCGGTTACCATCATGAAGACTTTGCGGGGGCGGGAGAGGCTCTGGGCGAGGGCGGCGTAGGAGAAAACTCCAGAGATTTCTCGACTACGCTCGAAATGACAATTGGAAGGGTCGGAAAGACCGGCCAGAAACTCCTCGGTAACTTCCGGGATATAGTTGTACACCGCAACGCGGAAGCCTTTGGAAGCCATGTTAAGGGCAAGGCTGCGGCCCATTACGCCAAGGCCAACGAGGCCGATATCACACAGTTCACTCATCATCTTTTCACTCTTGCATTTCCGTTCCAGATGCTCCATACCTGCTCCTGATCGGCAGGGAGGGCATAATCCGTGAGCATGGTGGTTGCCAATGCACCCGAGGCCCAGCCGAACTGGGCACACTTTTCGGCGTTCCAGCCCTTCAAAAGGCCATACAGGAGCCCTCCGGTGAAGCCATCGCCGCCGCCTATGCGGTCCAGCACGTGTATTTCGCGAGGAGGAATAACCACAGCGCCTTCACCACCATCGGCAACTATAGCTCCCCAGAGATGCGTATTTGCGTCCTTAACTTCACGGAGCGTGGTGGCAATAACCTTCGCTCCAGGATAAGACTCCCTCACCCGGCCTATCATACGGGTAAACTGCTCCGTCTTCGCCTCCAAATCCGCACCGCCGGCCGCAGGGCCCTCGATGCCTAGGCACAGTTGGAAGTCCTCCTCATTGCCTATCAGTACATCGGAGGCAGCGGCAATCTCCGCGAACACCTTCCGGTACTCATCCTCATGCCCCTTCCAGAAAGAGGCGCGATAATTCAGGTCGAAACTCACCGAAGAGCCACAGCGAACCGCCATCCTCACTATATCCAGACAAAACTCCGGGGCGATGGCCGCAATGAGCCCGCTAAGATGCACGCGCTGTACGCCCTCAGCTTCAAATATACGTTTCAGGTCGAAGTCATCGGCCTTCAAAGTCCTGCCAACCTCCCCCGCCCTGTCGTTCCAGACGCGAGGACCACGGGAACCGCTGCCGCTGTCGGCAATATTTATCTGGTGCCGATACCCCCATGGGCCACCCTGCTCACGCTCCGGCCCCTCGACATCCATTCCACGTCCGCGAAGATCCGCTTTTATGAACGCCGCAAAAGGATGGCCTTTCACGAAAGCAGTGAGCACTTTAACCGGCATTCCCAGTGAAGAAACAATGCTTGCCACATTGGTTTCCGCACTGGTTGCCTGCAGAGAATAGTTTCCGCCGAGGTGGGCCGGCTGCCCGTTAAACGGAGTGAGCCTCACGCCCATGCTGGTGGGAACCAGAAGGGCATATCTAAACGATTTACTCATAGCAAGTTGGAGAGGGCCACAACGCCCGTATATGATACCACGCACGCAAATACGAAGGCCAGCGCCATAAGGATGGTGAACACCACGGAAGGACGCCGCTGCCCCATCACCGATTTCTTATTGATGAGGATAATCATAAGCATAATCACCAGCGGCAGCACAAACACCAGGGTAACCTGCGAGGCAATCTGAGTGATAACCGGATTCTTGCCAAGGATGGGGATGGTGAGACCCACAAGCGCGGCAATTCCGGTGAGAATCTTGAACAGCGGAGTTCCGGTCTGCATTTCTCCGTGCCGATAATCGCTGATAAGCTCCGGAGCCAGCATCATGATTGGGAAAAGCGACGACAGCCCGGCACTCAGAAGGCCGATGACGAAGAGAGCCACGGCGAACCTTCCGGCAATCGGCTCAAGCACATAGATCATGTCCAGCACCTTCTCCACGGTTATTCCACGGGCAAAAAGCACCCCCGCGGCGCAAATCATAATGGATGCACTGATGATAAAGGTAAGCGATGCACTCACAATGGCATCGCGCCTCTGCATACGGCCGTCTTCAGGTCCCCAGCCTTTGCTTTTCAGGATCATCGGCCTTATTACAAAGGTTGGAGAAGACATTGTGGTACCCACGAAGGCAGCTATGAAAAGAAGTGCTCCCGGGTCCTTGGGAATCGAGGGTACGAAGCCTTTGACTATGCTTCCCGGGGCTGGCAGTTCTATGAACATGGACAGGATGAAGGCGATGCCCATGAGGGTTACAAGCACGGAGAGTATCTTCTCGAACACGCTATAATTGCCTTTGTTCAGAACCAGCCAGATTGTTCCGGCTATGATAACCGCCATAGCCAGCACAATCCAGTATCCGGCCTCCTTGGGAAGGCCAGGGATGCACAGGTAAAGCACCTCGCAAACAGCGTTGGAGGTGATGTTGAGTATGCTGGAGAGGCTTATCCACTGGCTCACCACAAGGCCGGCGATAAGGATAACAGCCCACATTTTTCCGCCCTTGAGATTCTGCTTGATTCCATGGATTGCGGTGTCCCCGGTTACTATCCCATAGTGGCCATAGGCCTGAGTCATAACCCAGGTGAAGAAAGCGCTTATGGCAAGCACCCAAAGGAGCCCGGTGCCGTACATGCTTCCGGATTTCACCATGGATGTTACGCTACCCGTACCGATGGTAAAGCCCAGACAAAACAGCCCGGGCCCCACCAATGCGATAATTCTCAGTACACGTTTGAAGAAGTCTTTCATTACGAAAACAGGCAGCCGCCGTTAATGTCCACTCCCGTTCCGGTTACATAGGGAGCCGCATCTCCGGCCAGGAAGCACACGAGGCCGGCGACTTCCGACGCCTCTCCTTCCCTTCGCAGCGGAGCGCTGCGGTGAAGGGCCTCGCGGCCTTCAGGCGCGGTGAAGGTATCGTGGAAATAAGTGTTTATCATTCCGGGGCACACGGCATTGACACGGATGCCCTGAGGGCCAAGTTCCTTGGCCATAGCGCGGGTGTGGCAGAGCATTGCCGCCTTGCCGCAGGCATACACCGAACTGCCGGGACCGCCGCCGTCGCGCGCAGCCTGGGAAGAGACGTTGATAATGCTGCCGCCTTCTTTCATGTAAGGAAGCACATCACGTGTACATAGCCAGCAACTCTTGAAATTGAGGTCCATGAGGGTGTAGTACCAATCCTCGTCCTGCTCCTGGATTTTCTTGCGGCCAATTATTCCGCCTGCGTTGTTCACCAGGATGTCTATACGGGGGCCGAAAGCCTTTGCCGTTTCCTCGAAAAGGAAGCGTACATCCGCGGCCTTGGTAACATCGGCCTTTACAAGAATGGCTTCTCCCCCGGCGCGCCTTATTATGTCAAGGGTCTCCTGCGCCTTCTGAGGGCAATGGCAATAGTTGATGCAAACCTTTGCCCCTTCCGCAGCGAGCCGCACCGAGATGGCCCTTCCGATATCACGGGATCCCCCGGTGACGACTGCTACTTTTCCTTTCAGATTGTTCATGGCTTAGTACGTGTGTGCGGACACAAAGATAAAAAATAATTCATATTTATCCAATTTTTCGCTATTTTTGCCTCAATTATGGCACAACAGCTCACGATAAAGCAGATTGCCGAGATGGCGGGGGTATCCACCGGCACGGTAGACAGGATTCTGCACAACCGCGGCAAAGTATCTCCGGAGGCAATGGCGGCGGTGCAGGAGGTTTTGTCCACACAGTCGTACAAGTACAATCTCCACACATCGGCAGTAGCCTTCAAGAAAACGGGAAAATCCCTGAAACTCATCATCACCATCCCCTCATCGGATAAAGGTGAATACTGGGATCTTATCCGCAAGGGAATAGACAGAGGCCTCAACGAATACGGAGATTTCGACATAGACACGCAGTATCGCTTCTTCGACCAGTTCAATTCGCTGTCGTGCCGGAGCGTTTTCGAAAAAATAGCCAAAGAAGACTGCTCTGCGGTGATAATCGGAACCACTTATGCGGAAGAAACGGCATCGCTGTGCGCCAGCCTGTCGGCCCGCGGTATACCTTATATATTTGTAGACGGTACCGTGAGCGGCACCAAACCCGTGGCCTCGTTCAAAGCGGACCAGCTGGCCTGCGGGCGCCTTATGGCAAGGCTCATCGACGGATTCACCCCACAGGGTAAAGAACTGGCGCTCCTTCTTCCAAGACGTGCAGGCACCCAGATTTCCAACAACTCGGCAATCAGGATGGCTTCTTTCAAGTCGTATTTCAAGGAGAAAGGGAAGCAGAGGATTGTCCGCGAGGCCCAGTTCTCCACCGCCAGTGCCGATGAAACCCACAGCGAAGTAAGGGCTTTCCTCAAGAGGAATCCTGAAGTGGGCGGGATTGCCGTAGTCATTTCCAACGGATATCTTATTGCCGATGCAATGGATGCCGCCGGAATCTCGGGAGTAATCGTAGGAGGTTTTGACATAACGGACGGCAACGCCCGCTGTCTGCGGAAAGGGACGCTGGACTTTCTTATCAACCAGCACCCTCAGCAGCAGGGGTTCAGCGCAGTGGAATGCATGCTCCACTACCTTCTGTACCGTAAACCGGACAGCAGCCTGCAGGAAGATCTTCCAATAGGGATAGTTTTCCCGGAGAATCTGGACTTCTGGCAGGAGTATTAGCTATTTCGGCAGGTGGAAGGCCACTGACATCTCTTTCATCTGGGCAGAGGTCATGCCTTCGGGCTCGAAGCCCATGGCTTTGCCGGCTATGTAAATCTGGGCCGCTTTGTTCAGCACATCCACCTGGTCGAAGGCGTCCATTATGTCCACGTCCACGGCAAACACTCCGTGCTTTTCCCACATAACCACGTCGTAGTCCTCATCGATCGTGCGTATGGTGGCATCGGCAAGTTCCACGCTGGAAGGCAGCATATAGGGAACTATACCCAGGCCGCGGGGGCAGAAGGCTTTCGTTTCCGGAATCATGGACCATAGCATTCGCGTTGCATTGTCTTTCTCCAGCCAGTACCTGCTGTGGGTAAGGGCCACCAGTTCGATGGGGTGGGTATGCAGCGAGGCGCGGTAAGGGGACCCTTTGACAAGGAGATAGTCGTGCACGGCAAGGTGTGAAGGGAGCTCGGAGGTTGGCATCACGGGGCTGTCGGCCACGATCTCATAGCTGCTGCAGCCGGGGCAGATGCGTATTATGGAGCCGTTTGCCATCGGATCCCGGGCAAGGTCTCTCATTCTCTTTCCTGTTCCCTTGCAGTAGAACCAGCATTCCTCAAGATGCGGCAACTGTTTGCCGATGGGGAAAGGCCCGGCAATGGCCTTCATCCCGCGCATCTCCTCGTCCACATGCTCCGTAATATTCACGGTGATATTGCCGCCGTTGCGCTCCGCCCAACCTTTCTTCCAAAGGTATCCGGCCACTTCGGCCACCTTCCCTATCTCTGCCCTCAGGGCTTCTCTGTTTTGTAATACTGTTGTCATTTCAAACACCCTTCTTTTGTCATTTCGAGCGTAGTCGAGAAATCTTTAGACTATCCATGGTTTATTTTGCGACGGGACTAAAACTTTTCTAGGCTAAAAATGCCGTCGAAAAGTTTTGTCCCGTCTTTTTTGCCAACGCACTACCTCTTCGAGGTTACCTCACGCTCATACTTCTCAATCTCCGGGATAAAGGCTTCGCCCACGGGAACACCATTCTTATAATTAAAGTAGTCGAACACGGCGCCGAAGGGCAGGGTCTTGGCTTCTTCCAGGAGGGCGAGTCTCTGGAAGCCCTTGCCGGCGTCTTCGTATTCGCGGAGTTTGGCGAGGGGCTCCAGGAGGGCGCTCAGGAGGCATTTCTGGGTTGCGCGGGTGCCGATCACATATGCGCCGATGCGGTTGATGGCGGCGTCGAAATAATCGAGGCCGATGTGGGCGCGGCCGAGGGCATCGGCACGTACAATCTCCTTGAAAAGGTCCAGAGTCTGGTCGTTCATGATGGTAACGTGGTCCGAGTCCCAGCGGATGGGGCGGGAAACGTGAAGCATCAGCTCGGGGACGAAAAGAAGCAGCGACGCAACCATGTCGGAAACATTCTCCGTCATCTCGTAATGGCCGGTGTCCAGGGTGTACATGAGTTTGCGGGTGGCGCAGTAGCCGGCCACGAAGTCGTGTGAGCCCACGGTATAGCTTTCAAGGCCGATGCCGAAGAGCTTCGCCTCCAGGCAGGTCTTCATGCCCGGCAGCTCTTCTTTCAGGATTTCATCCAGGGCCGATGCGAAAATCTCGCGGTAGCGCATGCGCTCCACCGTCTGGTCCTTGGAGCCGTCGTGCACCCAGATGTTCATGATGCAGGGATCGCCCTGGGCCTTGCCCATTGCGTCTGCAATGCGGCGGCAGCGCTTTGTGTGCTCGATCCAGAACTCGCGGATTGCGGGATCCGGATTAGCCAGCGACAGGTCTCCGCTCTTGGGATGGCCGAAGGACGTGGAGTTGAAGTCCAACTTGAGATTATTCTCCTTCGCCCACTGGATCCAGCTCTCGAAATAGCTTGCATCCACCTGGTCGCGGTCTACGAACTTGCCGCCGAAATCGCCGTAGATTTCATGCAGGTTCAGGCGGTGGTTACCGGCGATGAGGCTCTTGGCAAAGAGCACATCCTTGCGCACCTCGTCGATGTTGCGCGCGCGGCCGGGATAGTTTCCGGTTGTCTGGATGCCGCCGGAAAGCCCTGCAGCGCTCTCGAAGCCGATAACGTCATCGGTTTGCCAGCAGTGCAGGGAAATAGGAGTTTTTTCCAGTATGCCGATTGCCTTGTCGGTGTCTACACCCAGCGCAGCATATCGCTCGCGGGCAATCTCATAGGATTTCAGGATCTGTGCTTCGTTCATATTATTATAATTTAGATTTCTCGACTTCGCTCGAAATGACATTATTGTCATCTCGACCAAACGTAGTGCGTGGAGAGATCTCCTTCACTACAAATGCGTCGGCTATCATGCGGCGCATCTCCCAGCGGTCTTTCACAAGCCCCGCGGCCTTCGCCTGGAGCATGATATTGCCGATGGCGGTGGCCTCCGTGGGACCGGCCACAACGGGAATGCCGATCGCATCCGCCGTCCACTGGTTCAGGAGCTCGTTAGCGCTGCCCCCGCCTATGATGTGCAACTTCTCGATTTTGAATGGCGCGAATCCCTGCAGCATGTCCAGCACCTGCTTGTAACGGTCGGCAAGCGAATGGTATATGCAGCTCACGATTTGAGCATCGGTAATATTGTCATTTCGACCAAGGCCCGAACCGTTTTTGTCATTTCGACCAAGCGTAGCGCGTGGAGAAATCTCTATAGATCTCTCGACTTCGCTCGAGATGACAGCTACCATATTCTCCGGATTTGCGAACTTCGGGTCATCCGGATTGATGCGTCCCGGGAATGATGCTTCCGCGCGCGCCATCTCCATCAGCTCCGGATAGGAATAGTCCTTGCCCTCCGCCTTCCACACCTTGCGGCACTGCTCCAGAAGCCACATGCCGGTGATGTTTTTCAGGAAACGCGTTGTTCCCTCAATTCCTCCTTCATTGGTGAAGTTCAGGAATGCGCTGCCCTCATTGATGATAGGCTGCGGCACCTCGATTCCCATCAGGCTCCACGTGCCGCTACTCAAATACGCGAACTTCTCATCGGATGCCGGAACCGCCGCTATTGCCGATGCCGTATCGTGCCCGGCCACCGCCAAAACAGGCATTCCCTCGAACCGGCCTATCTCCTCCCCGGGCTGAACGATGGGAAGGAGCACATCGGCCCTTATCCCAAGTTTTTCCAGGAGCCCCTTGTTGAACTGGCGGCTCCCCTGATCCATCATTCCGGAAGTAGAGGCAATCGTGTACTCGCACACCTGCTTTCCGGTGAGCATATAGGCAAGCAAATCCGGCACAAACAAGATGCTCTTTGCGTTCTTAAGCGGTGCAAAGCCTTCCCTGGTTTGCGCGTACAGCTGGAAAATGCTGTTGAAATTCATTATCTGGATGCCCGTGGCTCCATAGAGCTCCTCTCGTGGAATAGTCTCGTACACCTTCTCCGGAATTCCGTCTGTGTATGGGTCTCTGTATGCGCGGGGATTGCCAAGGAGCGAGCCGTCATCGGCCACGAAACCGAAATCCACTCCCCAGGTATCTATGCCGATGGAGTCTATCCTCACGCCCTCCTGCTTAAGGGAGGACAGGCATTTGCGGAAATGCTCATAAATCGCAAGTATATCCCAGTAATACTTTCCGTGAAGTTCGATAATGCCGCTGGGGAAACGGTAAACCTCTTTCATGTCGAAGCGTCCGCCCTCAAAAGTGGCCAGAACGGCGCGCCCCGAAGTGGCTCCGCAGTCGAATGCCAGGAATGTGTGTTTATCTGCCATATCTAGAATCTGTAGGTGTAAGATAAATCAAGGGTAAACGGACGGATGTAGGAACCCGCCATAACATAGCCCGCCAGCGCCGAGGGGTCGTCGATGGTATCGGCAATATCGATGCTGCCCTTGGCTCCGCTCTGCATGAGCAGGTTCACAAGGTTAAGGCTTATGCGGTGATTGGAAGTAATGTCCCAGTCGGCCCCGGCGAAGGTTTCGAAATGTCCGGAGAACCAGGCCAGGTTGGTGCGGCTCACGTACTGGCGGCTCACGTAGCGGACACTTGCCCAGCCGCGCAGGTTCTTCCACTTGTAAGACGGATCGAACTCGATCATAAGCCTGGAAATGCCGGTTACGGTATTGCCGGTATAATCCAGCACCGCAGTGGAGCCGTCGCTGAAGGTAAACTCATTTCCGTAGTTTTTGTACTTGGGATTCTGCCAGGTTGCAAGCGTATGCAGATTGAATCCGCCATAATGGATATTCCCGTCCAGGGTAAACCCAAGCGTGCCGATGCCGTACTGGGCCGTATAGAGCTGGGTTTCGCTTACGCCACCGATCTGTTTTGTCACGCTCACAGCGGCTGCATTGTTCCAGCTGGTGATATAGGAAACCAGCGCGGTGGCATCCATGAAATCGTTTTCGAAAGTGAGTCCGCCGCGTACCAGTCCGTTGCCGATGGGCTTTAAGGACGGCAGAGTGGCGTTACGGTAGTAAGAAGTGGCCTTCTCTGTCATGGTATAGTATCCCTCGGCCATCGCCGACAACTGAGGAGATATGCGCCACGAAATATGCTCCGTGAGCGCATAATTCAGCCCGGGCTTCCGGAAGTGATGCAACTGCGCCAGAGCGGGATCGGCAAGATTAAAGCCGTCTACTCGGGTGTTTATTGTTTCGCCCTCAAGACGCGGGGCGCTGAATATATCATTGTACAGCGGTGTGAGATTGATTCCCGTTCGCACCAGCAGACGCTCCACGGGGCGCCATTCGTCCTGGACAGTAAGCATCAGCTTGGTTTTCAGCGCATCCATATACGTGGAATTGGTGTTGAATCCCCAGGTGGCGTTGCCGCCCCTGTATATCCTGGAAGGATTCGCCTCTACGGTGTGCGCAAACATGAAGGTGGAACCCGACATATACTGCCTGGCAGCTATTGCATTCACTCCCAGTTTGATGTCGTGCCTTCCGCCCAGTTGTTTCTCCGCACGGAAACGCAAATCGGTGTCCAGAGTATGCATATCGTACAGCAGGGCAAGGCGGTTCTGCAAAAGTCCGGCATAATCACCCGCTCCGGGAACGGAGAATCCCTGGCCGGCATTTACATTGTCGATACCGGCAAGACTCACGTTCAGTTCGCTTGCAGGAGGCATGAAACACACATGGGCGCCGGCCTCGAGTTTCCAACCTGAATCCGTTACTCCGCTATATGTCACAAAGAAATCGTGGAACCGCCTGTTGTCCAGTTTGCTCATGTTGCCGCTTTTCATCCGCCCGCTTGCGAGATCCATCCAGCTTGCGCTCTCATCGGCAGGCATATAACAATCCCTTCCAAGCCGGAATCCGTCCAGAAGGCCGATGCTGCCGTCGCCGTTATATATGAAAGGCGCCACGCTGTAGTTGCCTCCCACCCTGTCCGAACACATAGAGAACCTGTACAGGAAAGACAGCGATTCAGTGCCGCTCCACCGCCTGGTAAGCGCCGCATGGTAAACCTGCTTCTGATCCACGAATACCCTGGAAGGAGAACTCACGGAAGTGGGATCGTAGTTCGCATAAGCGCCGAGCGCGAAATGCCAGCCCTTGCCGACCGGCCCGTTCAAAGCCGCGTCCAGGCGGACGAGCCCGTTTGTGGAAGTTACCCCCGAGAAGGCGCCGCAGAGCACATCCCCTCCAAGGCGTGTCCTGGAATCCACCAGAAGTCCGTACTCTCCCATCCATAGCACTGCCTCCATCAGTCCCATTGTTCCAACCGGCTCATAGGCGTTGCCTCCTGCCCAGTGATGCGGGCCGTCGGGAACACCCTGCGCGTGGTAAAAGCCGTCTGTCATGATACCGGCTCCGCCGTCACTTGGAAGGCCGATGTTAATCTCACGCGGGGTGGTGGCACTTTCCGCGTTAAGCATCACATTCCGCGTATCCTTGGGCTTCACTGAATCTGCCGGGGACATCATTAACGCCGCAACCAGTATGGTAAACAGTTCTGTCATAGATTGTAAAAATATTAAAAAAAACTTATTTTTGCAAAATAGCAGCTTACAACTTCAATAAATGATTAATAGAATTCTTTTACCTCTGACTCTCCTGCTGCTCACTGGGGGCGGAGTACTCCATTCCCAGACGGTGGTAGGGGTCGATCCTGCCAACGTAATTGGGCCGATAAAGCCCATGAATGCCGGCAACAACGGCCCCATCGACCGCACAATCGAGTCTTACACTGCCCTACGCATACCCTTCGCCAGGACGCATGACACGGCCCTGGGAACCGAATATGGCGGCCACTGCATAGACATCAACCAGATTTTCCCTGATTTCAATGCCAATGTCAATAATCCCCGGTCCTACGATTTCACCAACAGCGACGTGGTGCTACAGGATATATTGAAAGCTGGCACCAAACCCTTCTTCCGACTTGGCCAGAGCATTGAGCATCAGACAAAGAAGTACGGCATCTATCCTCCCAAAAACTATAAGAAGTGGGCCCGCATCTGCGAGCATATCATCCGCCACTACAACGAAGGCTGGGCGAACGGCTACCACATGGGAATCGAGTATTGGGAAATCTGGAACGAACCGGATCTGGACCAGCCGGAAGACCGCTGGAAAACGGATCCCCGCACATGGGGCGGAACCATGGAGCAGTTTAACAAGCTGTACGAGGTAGCGGCAAAGCACCTGAAAAAGTGTTTCCCCGATTTGAAAATCGGCGGACCGGCCTTCGCGAATCCCCGAAAGTACGGTCCTCCCTTCCTGGACTACGTAAAGGAGAACAACGTCCCCCTGGACTTCTTCTCCCACCACATGTACCACCGCAAACCCGCGCGCATCGTCGAAGATGTGCGCATCGTTCGTGAAATGCTGGACTCCAAAGGCTTCACCGCCACGGAGTCTATCCTCAACGAATGGAACTACAACCGCAGCTGGGACGAGGCGCCTCACTTCTACAGCCGGAGAGCCCGTTCCACCGTGAAGGCAGCCGCGTTTATCGCTGCTGTAATGTGCGAGTGCCAAAACGCACCGCTGGACATGCTCATGTACTACGACCTGCGCCCCAACACCTCCTGGTGCGGCCCGTGGGAGCCTTGCGTATATGACATCCGTCCTCCCTACTGGGCCCTGTATTACTGGGCCGAGCTTGCCGACTACGGCACCCAGATAGAATCCACCTGCGACACCGGCAACATCTACACCTGCGCCGCAATCAACGAAGACGGAAACAAAGCCCGCCTTTTCGTAGTAAGATACCACGAGGACGACAACCACAATACTCCCCTTGACATAAACATAAGTATTCCCGATGGCTGGCAAATAACCGGCATCAGGCTCACAGACTCACAGGGCATGGACAGGAGGGAGGATGCATCCGGCACTCTAACCCTTGAATCAAATGCCTTTGCATTGATAGAAATTGAACAAACAATTATATAACAAACACATAAATAAAAAACGTCTATGAAAGAAAAAAGATTGGATTTGACAGGGAGGCGGCCCTATGCGAGCCCCTGCCTCGAGGTTTACAGCCTCGGAACTGCCTTTCCCGTTTGTTTGCAGACAAGCAACGGTGCACAGACAGAAAATTATGAAGAACAAGACATTTGGGAAATGTAAACAGTAATGGCTATGAAAGATTTATTCAGATTATTTGCGTGTGCCGCCATTGCTGGTACACTCTTCTCCTGCCAGATGAAGGAGGAACCCTTTGAGCCCGAAAATGAAGATTCCCTCGTACCCGCAGGCTATGTCATTCAGGAATTCACCGCAACCAGCGAGGTCACAAAGACCAGTATGGATGATATGGGTAAAACCGTGTGGAGCGCCGATGACCGCATTAGAGTCTTTTGGGATAGCGGCAATGCATCTGCCGATTGTTTTAGTGGCGAAGACAGCGAAACCGCTGTTTTCCGTGCAGTAATCCCCGACGGGTGTTCAGTAGTATATGCATCGTATCCCGAAGATATAGATGCGGAATTAAGTATCGCTGAATCCAAGTTTGAAGTAACAATCCCGGACCAGAAGGATGGCCAGTTCGGCAACAGTAACATTGCCGTGGCCAAGGTGGGTTCCGGCAACTCGCTGAATTTCTTCAATGCGGGCGCACTTCTGTGCATTGACATACCTGGAGACGAGATCAAGAAGGTCGTTGTCGAGAGCGTGGACGGAAGCGCCCTTGCCGGTAAACAGACACTTGCTTACTCCGGCAGTTCGTGGACCCTGGGCTCCCAGTCAGACCCTAAGAGCAGCATTTCCATGACCATTGACGGCAGTGGGAAAAAGTATCTTCCCATCCTCGCCGGTGTTACTCACGCCGAGGGCCTGCTCCTGAAGTATTACAAGGACGGCGATGTCCTTTCCGGAACCTACTATCTGAACAAGAACATAACTACCCAGAGGAACAAGGTCTACAAATTCGGAGAATTCGAACCGAACGGCAACTACTATGTTTCAGTGAGTGGCGAAGGCAACAAGAACGGTCTCAGTTGGGACAACGCCCTCAGCGCCGACAAGATGTGGGCAATGGTTGCACTCACAGGCTCCGAAACCGACGCTGAAAAGGCTGCAAAACTCGCCGCCATCGACGGCGCAACGTTCCATTTGGCCGCCGGCACTTACGACTTCGGTGCCGACCCGACCCTGAATTATTCAGAAACGGAGCCAGTAACACTCACCATCAAGGGCGGCTACAATGCTTCAACAGGTGTAAGGGACATTACCGGCAATCCTACGAACTTTACCGCAACGGCAGGGAACTCCTCGCTTATCCTTTCCGGTACGCTGACACTGACCTTGGACGGCATCAACTTGACTGGCAACAGCTTGTCCGGTGACAAGCGTGGTGCTTTGCAGAGTTCCGGAAGCGGTGTTACTATCAATATGGTTGACTGCTCAGTTACCGCCAATTCGAACGACACATCCACAGAAAGCGCCTTCAGCGGCGCTGGCATCGTGCTGTCCAACGGTACCCTTAACGCTACGCGAGTGACGTTCTCCGGCAATACTGCCTATACGGCTCCCGCCATTTATAACGACCACGCCAACCTGAACATGACAAGCTGCGTTTTCGACAGCAACGTAGCCACGAACTATTGCGGAGCGGTTCGTCTTCGTGACAGCGGTTCCCATACTTTCACATGTACTTTTGAGGATTGCACATTCAGCAACAACGAGGCTCAAGGTGGTGATTATGGAGCCATCCATCACAACAATGGCACATGCAATCTTAACAACTGCACCTTTACAAACAACTCGGCCGCCAATAACGGCGGAGCTATCGGCATTGCAAATCAGAGTCTCGAAAAGAAAGGTACGGGGTCGGTCGTTGTCAATGGCGGAACGTTCTCAGGCAATTATTCAGGAAAATATGGTGGTGTGTTCTACGACGAGAGTGTTTACCTTAATGTGAAGGATGCCACCATTACCAATAACTCGGCAAAGAGCAGCGGAGGTATGGTGTATTCCAAGGTAACCTGTAATTTCGCAAGGTGCACAGTCAGCGAGAACAATGCCCAGTGGGGCGGTGCTTTCTTTATCGCCGGCTCTTCAGATGGCGATGTGCGCCTTCAGATTCAAGGAGGAACCATCAGTGAGAATTACGGAAAGGGAGGCGGAGCCATCCTGGCCAAGGACTACGCTAGTATAGTGATTGGACGCAGCGGTGGAGTAGGCACCGTTTTCGATGGAAACTATACCAGTAATGGAAATAATGCGTCATGGGGCGGCGCCATCAAGTGTGAGAACGCCAAAAATGCTACTCTAAGTCTTACCGGTGTATCATTTACAGGTAATCATAATGATTACAATGGAGAAAATGAATCATTCGGAGGCGCCCTCTGCGTCGATTCCGGACAAAACGGCGTCAAGATTACGATTGATGAGTGCGAGTTTATCGGTAATTACACGGCGTCAGGTGCAGGAGCAGCCATCAGTTATCAGTCCTCAAATGGCGATAGTTATGGTGACGGATCTGGTTATATGCACGTAAGCAATACTCTCTTCCAGAACAATTACAACAGCTATACCGGGTCGAACAATGACAACTACGCACGTCATGCCGGAGCAATCCGCCTCGGACACGATGCCACCCCCAGTACTTTTGATAACTGCACCTTTATCGGAAATTACACACATAGCGCCGGATCTGAGGTAAAGAGTGCTTATGGAGGTGCCATCGCCTACTATGCAGACGGCATGTCTTATATCAACAATTGCTATTTTGAAGGAAACCATGCAACAAGAGGCGGAGCAATCTCTTCGTGGGGTTGTACTGCCAGCGGTCTGTATT
>JAEEGF011126712.1_pt1 | contig 18536 bp, 15 predicted proteins | sample 9134171 | NCBI WGS metagenome assembly JAEEGF01 (sample SAMN16246542, study PRJNA631951) | gut metagenome | biome: gut microbiome; feature: rumen; material: AP-attached | host: Bos | place: Iran: Karaj | collected 2018-10
GTTCTTTTATTTGCATAGGAATCTCAAAACCATCTGCATCTTCTACCAATGCGATGTCTTTACCTTGAAAGCCTACTACCTTACCCCCTCCCACTTCTGAGAGAAAGCGCACTTTATCACCTATCTTCATTTTTGTTTGTCTCTTAATAATATAAGAGGTGCCCCTTGAAGGCACCTCCTTTATTCATTACTCATACTTGAATGCCATATAAGAGTGAGGCTTCACCGTCATAGCGAACTTACTCATTGGCTTACGTGAATACTTAATCAAAATATCTTCCTGGTTAGCATTTACAACAGTGCCATCCTCGAGGTTAGTGAACTTCTTGAACTTGGTATCACCAACAAGCTTGATATCTACTGGCTCATCATTGAAGTTCTCAACAATCAGTGTCTTGTTGTCATACATGAACAAGCTTACCTTTGCAGGGCCTTCCATGTAGAAGTCCATATCCTGACTCATGATGCGACGAATCTCATTCAGCACTGGTTCTGGATAGTCATACAGGTTCCCCTTGTCATCTGGAACAGTCAACACATAGAGATATGCACCAGAATACAATGCCTTATGCAAAATAGGGAAGCCAGACACGCCACCCGTCAATGGGCGACCTGCACTGATTACCTCCCAGCTGTCGTTGGTCTGATAGAGTACCTGTGGGATAATGAACTCGCGACTGCTCTTGCCAAAACGTCCAAAGTCGTTCACAATAGCCTTGAGGTCAGAACAACGCAACTCAGCCACCTCGGCAATCTTCTCAGGAATAGCCTTCAGCAAACCACTGGTGATAATCACATCGTGCCCACTCTGTAGCTGTTTCTTGATCTTGGTCATGATATCAGGATCGCCAGCTGCCTGCTCAGTCAAGAGCACGATATTCTGATCAGTAGCGAAAGAAGGATACATATCCATCGGCAGACCCATCATACCCAAGTAGTTCTGCAGGAAGTCTTCGCCCAACACATGGAAAGGTTTGTAAGACTTGATACCGATAGGATTACCCAACTTGCCACACAGCTCATCTGCCTTGCGTAATACCACATCAGCGATGCGAGCCATCGTAGAAGGAGTAACTGTTTTGCCATTGTTTTGGAATGGCGCACGCATCTGATCGTAGTCCCAGCTGGTACCTGTACCTTGCCAAGGACCACGGAACTCATCCCTCAGATTCACACCAATCAACTGGTTGTAAGCGAATAGCATCACGTCACGACCCTTGGCAATAGCTGTCAGGTGCAACTGCTCAGCATAGCGGTCCATGCTCATGTTGATGCCACCTGAGTCAACCCATCCACCACCGTTGTAGCCAGGACGTAGGTTTTCAAAGTAACGCATGATGTTATAGCTGAGGTAATTCTGCAAGTGTTGGTCGCCTGCTGGGTCACGTGCCTCAGTACCAGTCCACACACCATCGAAGATTGTTGGACCATCTTGAAGGTTGAAACCTAAGCCTGCAAAGTGGTCATACCAGTTAGGGTATTTAATGATGACCTTCACTTTAGGATTCACTGCCTTTGCAGGGCCTACCACCAAGTTACGGCCAGCTTCGTTCATCAGCTTCAGACGATATTCAGTCCAAGTCATATTACCTTTCGCGGCAATCTCTACAGGACTCTTGCAACTTGTGAAGAAAAAGTCGTCGAGCAGGAACTCATCGAAATGCTTTGCCGTATGCTCAGCTATCTCCTGCACTTTCTTCCTATGCTCGGGGTCAGAGTAGCAGAATGTCTCAAATTCATTGCTCTCATCAATGGTGTAAGTAATACCACCAGCCACTTCTATACCCTGCTTAAGGAAGAAGTTCTTTGCTTTCTCAAGGGTAGCATCATCTACTATCAACAGGTCGCGATGTGTCTCCAGATAAATTTTATCCACATCCAGCTGATCAGAGATAGTCTTCCAAGTGGACTCCAGCCACTGTGTGTCCTTCATCTTATCCACTTCATACGCGCGAACATACACTGAAACCTTGAAGTTTCTGTGCTTTGCCTCTGCATAGCCCACCATTATAAAACAAGCCAAGAGGCAAAAACAAACTTTTAAAAACAAACCTTTTTTCATAATGATAACCACTTATTTGTATACTTCGTGTTAATTAAAATGTCCATTTTGCAGCAAGGGAAGGAATGAGATAGAACTTATCATTCTCTCCCTTATTGTTGAATACGAAGTTATTACTAAACTCCAACTCTGTACCCAAACTCAAGTTGACGCCATCCATACCCTTCAAGGTGTTGAGGTTCACCCAGAACTGAGGTTGGCTCAGCATGATAAACTTACCCTTCACCTCTTTGTCATACCACACATCCAGGAAACCCGAGAAGGTGAGCAGACCTTGTGAAAAGTTGACTCCCCAGACCATCGTACCCTGGAAGCTGGAGTAAGCATCTCTACCAAAGCCTTTGAAATACTGTTTGTAGAGAGCTGACAACGAGAAATTACGTTGGCCATCAGCACTCACCCAATTCCAAGACGGACCAAACAACAAGGCATGCTGGAAGCGATTACCTATGGCTGTATGCTCAATAGTAGTGGCACCACCATTATACTCTATATGAGCTGCCCATTGCTTATGGATAGTAAACTTACGGGTTATCTCCCAATAAACACCAGCTGCACCATCAGTGTAGTAGTTGATATCGGAGAAGAAGAAGGTAGAGCCCCATTTATCAGGTTTAAACATCTCAATTGTAGAGGTGATATTAGGACGCCCAGACAAGTCACCATACAACGTATGGCCGAGGTCATACAAAAGCTGTATATTCTGACTATGTGCCACATTACCCAAAGTCAACAGCATCATCGCAATTATTAAACCAATTTTTTTCATCTAAAGTTCAATGTTTAATATTCAATTTTCAATTTATAATAGTGGTGCAATGTATTTCAGCACAAAAAATGCAGCCAACACATACATCACCCAAGAAAGTTCTTTGCCCTTGCCAACCAGCACCTTAACAATCACGTATGACAACATACCCAGTACGATACCTTCTGAGATACTAGCCGTAAATGGCATCATCAAAATGGTAACAAAGCAAGGCAATGCCTCCGACATATCATTGAAGTCGAGTTGTGTGATTGGCCTGATCATCATCACACCCACTAACACCAGGGCGCTGGTGGTTGCAGCTGATGGAATCATCAGGAACAAAGGTGAGAAGAACAAGGCGAGAATGAAGAGCATAGCTGCAGAGAAAGCAGTCAGGCCTGTTCGTCCTCCTTCTGCAATACCTGTGGTACTCTCTACATAAGTAGTTACAGTTGAAGTACCACAAAGGGCACCAACCGTAGTACCCACAGCATCAGCCATCAATGCCTTGTTCAAACCAGGAATTCTACCATTCTTGTCAGCAAAGCCTGCACTGGTGGATGCACCTATCAAAGTGCCCAAAGTATCGAACAAGTCCATAAACAACAGGGTGAACACCACAATCAGGTATTCCACATCGAAAGCCAGGAAACGAGAGAAATCGAACTTCAGTGCCACAGGACCTATTGATGATGGCAAACTCACCAGAGAGAAGTTCTCGGGAATTTGTGTCACCCCAAAAGGAATGCCTATCAAAGTCATCACTAAGATGGTGATGAACAAAGCACCTTTCACGTTGAGTTTCAACAAAGCAGCTCCAAGCAATATACCTATCACAGCTACCAACGAGGTGGGAGACCAACTGCAGAGTGAGGTGATAGTAGAATCACTGGCCACAATAACCCCACCATTCTTCAAACCGATGTAGGCAATGAAAAGGCCAATACCCACAGAGATAGAATAACGAAGATTCAATGGGATGGCATTGACGATGGCTTCGCGAACTCGCAAGACGGTAAGCAAAATGAAGATAACACCCTCAAAAAGCACAGCTGCCAAAGCCTCTTGCCAAGAATACCCCATCACAGCCACCAAAGTATAGGCGAAGAAAGCATTCAAACCCATGCCTGAAGCCAAAGCGAAAGGCATCTTGGCATAGAAAGCCATCACCAAAGTCGCCACAGCTGCAGCAATGACAGTAGCAGAGAACACTGCTGCCTTATCCATACCAGCATCTCCCAGAATCAATGGGTTTACAGCTAAGATGTAACTCATAGTCAAGAAGGTAGTCAGACCTGCCAACAATTCTATCTTAACCCTGTGTTGCGTGGGGTCGAAACCCAAATAGCTCAAAAGTTTATTTTTCATAGCGTTTAGTTATTTGTTCCTTTCGGCAAAATCAAGTTCAGCACCAAGCCCACCAAAGCTGCTAAGCCAATGCCTGAGAGACTGAATGAACCAGCTGTCAGGACAGCACCGCCAATACCCGTAGTCAGTATCACACTGGCAATGATGACATTGCGAGTCACCCCAAAATCAACATGATTACGCATCAAGTTCTGAATACCCACAGCTGCAATAGAACCAAAGAGCAACAGCATAATGCCACCCAACACTGCTTGTGGAATGCTCTGCAACAAAGCATTGAGCTTACCCACCACAGAGAACAGGATAGCCGCAACAGCAGCTATGCGTAATACTTGGGGATTGGTAATACGTGTAATCTGCACTGCACCAGTAACCTCACTATAAGTGGTAACAGGAGGACCACCCAACAAGGAAGCAGCTAAACAAGCCAAGCCATCACCCAACATAGTACGATGAAGACCTGGGTTTTTCACGAAGTCCTTGTCTGCTACAGCACTAATGGCATACACATCTCCAACATGTTCCACCACTGCGGCAAGTGCCACAGGCATCATAAAAATGAAGGGTTCCCATTGGAATGCAGGCAACTGAGGATGGCGAATATGCTCTGGCAAAGCCAACCAGGGGGCACTGACCACAGCCGAAAAGTCAACTTCTCCCAAGCAGATTGCCACGATAAAGCCAGCAATGATACCACAAATCACAGGAACCAGCTTGAGCAAGCCCTTACCAAACATCAGTACTGCCACAGCTACAGCCAAACTAATAAGCGCCAAAAGCCAGTTGGTCTTCGCCATATCCACGGCTGTACCACTCAGGGAAAGACCTATCAACATGATGACAGGACCAATCACAACAGGAGGGAATAGCCTATCAAGCAACTGCATACCCTTCCACTTTACCAAGCCTGCTACAATAAAATAGATGAGTGAAACACCCGCAAAGCCTGCCAAGGTGCCTGGCATGCCCCATTGAGCCGAAGCAGCAATGATGGGAGTAATGAAGGCAAAGCTGGAACCCAGGAATATGGGCACCAAGCCCTTGGTCACTAAATGGAAAATGAGTGTGCCTACGCCTGCCGAGAACAAAGCGGCAGAGGGGTCAAGACCCACTAACAAAGGCACTAACACAGTAGAGCCGAAAGCCACAAAAAGGAATTGAACGCCTACTACTGTCTTTCGAAATGGTGTTAGATTTACGTCTTCCATGTATCTACATTTAGATTATTTATGCAAATATATGGATTTTTATTATCTTTGCACTCAAAATCGAAGAAAATATGACGGAAAATCCAAAACATATCAAAATTCAGGACTTCAACTACGACCTTCCGGACAATAGAATAGCCAAGTTCCCTTTGCCTGTGAGAGACCAGTCGAAGCTATTGCTTTATCGCCAAGGTAAAGTAAGCGAAGACATTTTCACCTCCCTGCCCAACTATATAAATAAAGGTGAACTGATGGTGTTCAACAATACGAAAGTAATTCAGGCTCGCCTGCATTTCCGTAAGGAAACAGGCGCCTTGATTGAGGTGTTCTGTCTTGAACCCATCTCGCCGACTGACTATGCCCTGAACTTCCAACAGACAGAGCACTCGGCTTGGTTGTGTTTGATAGGCAACTTAAAGAAGTGGAAAGGGGAGACCCTGCATCGAGAGATGATTGTGAAAGGCAGGCTCATAACCCTGAGGGCAGAACGAAAACAACCTGTGGGCACCAGTCATTGGGTGGATTTCCGTTGGGATAACCCCAAGGTGACCTTTGCCGATATCCTGGAAGTGTTTGGCGAGTTGCCCATCCCACCTTATTTAAATAGAGAGACGCAGGAAAGTGATAAGGTTACTTACCAAACAGTATATTCCAAGATCAAGGGCTCAGTTGCAGCTCCTACTGCAGGCCTGCATTTCACCACTCGCGTGCTCGATGCCCTCAAAGAGAAAGGTGTGGATTTAGAGGAATTAACTCTTCATGTAGGCGCAGGCACATTCAAACCCGTTAAAAGTGAAGAGATTGAAGGGCATGAGATGCATACGGAATGGATATCTGTTCGCAAGGACACCATAGAAAGCCTCATCAATCATGGAGGTAAGGCAATAGCTGTGGGAACCACCTCTGTTCGTACGTTGGAGTCGCTTTACCACATGGGTGTAACGCTGATGCTGAACCCAGAGGCAACTGACGAGCAATTGAAGGTGAAGCAATGGCAACCCTACGAACTTCCGTCTGAGGTTCAAGGCATTACTTCCATCGAAGCATTGCAGGCTTTGCTCGATTATATGAATAAAAATGAATTGGAAACATTGCATAGCAGTACGCAAATTATCATTGTCCCGGGCTATGAGTACAAGGTTGTAAAGGCGATGGTAACAAATTTCCACCAACCGCAAAGCACCTTGCTTTTGCTGGTATCTGCCTTTGTGCATGGGGATTGGCGCAATATTTACAACTATGCCCTCAAGCACAACTTTAGGTTCCTTAGTTATGGGGATTCTTCGTTTATTGAAGTATGATGATTGATATAGAGAAAGGTCAAATATCAACGATTTATGAAAGATAACTTAAACGAACTTCTGCCCCTCTGCGACGAAGAGGGCAATATCACTGGAGCAGCAACTCGAGGGGAATGCCACAATGGAAGCCGACTGATGCATCCTGTGGTACACCTCCATGTTTTCAATTCCAAAGGCGAACTCTACCTGCAAAAGCGACCTGATTGGAAAGACATCCAACCAGGCAAGTGGGACACAGCTGTGGGTGGCCATGTGGATTTGGGCGAGAATGTGGAGCAGGCTCTCAAACGCGAAGTTGAGGAGGAAATTGGCATCACTGACTATACCCCTGAACGCATCAAGGTCTATGTCTATGACTCAGTCAAAGAACGCGAGTTGGTGTTTGTACACAAAACCGTCTATGATGGCGAGGTTCGACCCACCCATGAGCTTGATGGTGGTCGTTTCTGGTCAATTTCAGATATTCGTGCCAACATCGGCAAAGGCATCTTTACCCCCAACTTCGAACAGGAGTTCCAACAGATAATAAATCATAATGCATAAATATGCGTAAAAAAGGACCTAAAACAGGGACTCCGAGCGGATGTTTCATTTAGTCGGAGTAAATGGGCCATCCTCCCAAAGTAAATGGGCCTTTTAGTTCAACTAATCGAACCATTTGCTTGAAGCAAGATTTGAGCTAAAAAAATGCATTGTATATACGTATATATATGCATCCTTCCTATCCCATAAAAACACTTGCCTTCCCCAAAAACTAACACCAAATTCTTGCGATTTATAAAAGAATTGACTATCTTTGCGGTTGTTACTTACAGAATATTATGCAAGATATGGAAAAAAGCAAAAGAAGAATCAATTTCAAGATTGATGACAACGTTAGGAAGCTCACCATCACCGGGAAGGACAAGGACGACCAAGTGGTGATGCGTGAAGAGCTTTCTGACGATGAATTGGATTTGGTAAACGGTGGTGTCTCATCAAATGAAAAATGCAATTTTCTCAATTGCGACAAAAAAGACCTGCAAGGATATGGTATGGAGGATCAAAGCGAAGACTTCTTCAATGCCGGTTTCATGGGTATGTGTTCGGGCTATGAGCAACAGGGTAATCTGATGCAACATAATAATGAGGAAAGGAATGATGAGATGGACGAAATCAGAGAAGACTGCTTTGCCTATGGCTCCATGGGCATGTGTTCGGGCTATGAGCAACAGAGTAACCTGATGCAACATAATAATGAGGAAGAGAATGATGAGATGGGCGGAGTCAGAGAAGATTGCTTTGCCTATAGCTCCATGGGTATGTGTTCTGGCTATGAGCAACAGGCCTCACTTGCACAAGATCAGAAGTTTGAAACAAAGGATACTAACGAACAGGCTAACCCCGTCGAAGACTGTATCACCCATGGCTTCATGGGTATGTGTTCGGGTTATGAATTAGCCGGATCATAAGGTGTATATGGAGAAAGCAACAAAAAAAATAAGAAAGCCGAAAAATAAAGAATTAATATTATGAAAAAGACCATCATGACAACCCTGGCTTTGCTATTTGTGGCAATAGGGGTATTCGCTCAGGGTCAGGGAGACCAGTTACCTAAGGCGATGACAGACTATGAGAAGGGCACTTACCCTTCAGAGACCAATGCTTTGCGTCAGGAATATCCACGTATAGATCCTCTGACTCGCAAGGCCTACTTCAAGTTCTACTTGCCTTTGGCTCACTCAGTTTCAGTGAGTGTGCCTAATGAGTTCAAGGGCACCAAGGACATTGATGGTGTGTGGACCATTGAAACTGACCCATTGCCTGTGGGTTTCCACTACTATTTTGTGACGGTGGATGGCGCTCGTGTTACTGACCCTAACAGCCTCTCGTTCTTTGGTTATGGCCTGAATGCCGGAGGCATCGAGGTGCCTGAAGGCCCTGAGGGTGATTACTATCGCTTCAACAAGGATGTACCTCACGGACAGATTCGCTCACTGAAGTACTACTCTCAGACCAACGGCACTTGGCGCCATATCAACGTCTATGTACCAGCCAGTTATGAAACTGGCAAGAAGCGCTATCCTGTGCTCTATCTCTTGCATGGAAGCGGTGAGAATGAGCAAGGATGGGTAGATCAGGGACATGTGGATTTCATCCTCGACAATATGATTGCCAACAAGGAGGCTGAGGAGATGATTGTGGTGATTATGAGTGGCGACATGCGATATACCCCTACCATCCGCAATGTGGAGGGCAAGACAGTGTCAGATGTCTATATCGATGACCTGGTGCCATTCATCGACAAGACTTTCCGAACCATTCCCAATCGTGAGAATCGAGGAATGGCAGGCCTGTCTCGTGGTGGCGGACAAACCACCTCTACCGTTTTGGAGAGGAACAATCTGGATAAATTTGCATGGATGGGCTTGCTTAGTGGCTTGTTCCGTGTGAATGATGAGAATGTCAAGACTGTGTTTGGTGGAGCACTTGCAGATCCTGCTGCATTCAACAAACAGGTTCGCTTATTGCACATCAGTTGGGGCACAGAGGAGGGCAACTTTGGTTTCCCTGCCAGCTATGCAGCACTTGAGAAACAAGGCATTAACTCAGTGAAGTATGTCTCTGAGGGCACTGCTCACGAATGGCTCACCTGGCGTCGAGCCTTCCGTGATTTTGCCAAGAGACTGTTTAAGAAGTAATCTTATTAATAATAAATAAGGTGTAACAGGGAAGAAAGCTAATGTTGAAAAGATTTCAAGCACTAATCGTTAGTTGGGTTTGTGTCATCGGCCTGATGGCACAAACCGATTTTCCTTTGCCCCAAATACCAGAGTCGATAGCTTTACCAGAGGCAAGGCTCAGTTATCTGTTGAGTCATTATTGGGACAACTATCAGTTTAGTGACACCACGCAGGTGAACCAGGACTTGGGTGAGCAGGGCTTTGCCGATTTCCTGAACCTGCTTGGTTATGGCAATGACGAGACTATCGACAATGCCACTAAGGGCTTCTACGACAAGGCATTTGCCTCTCGTTGGGGCAAAAACCACTATAGTAAATTGATTGATCATTATTTAGGCAACCCCAATTCCCCCCTGCGAAATGATGCCATCTATGTACATTTCTTGAGAAACATCAGACCTTATTATGCCAACGATACTGCTCTGCGTGAGCGTTATGCGTTCATGTTGACGCAGGCAAAGAAGAATTTACCAGGTAGTGTGGCGACAGATTTTGCCTATGTGGAAAGGAATGGTAAGCAAGGAAGATTGAGTACCATTCAAAGTAAGTTTATATTGGTGTTCTTCCACGACCCTGATTGCGAGAATTGCAAGCGGATAATGCCTATTGCGATGCAGGAACCTCTGTTGCAACGAGCTGACGTGAAGGTACTTGCTATATATGGTGACAAGGATTTCGAGGCTTGGCGTCAAGATACCCATCTCTATCCCACCAATTGGATTGATGCCTATAGCCCAGAGGGTGAAATCATGAATAAGTTGTTGTATTACTTGCCGGCAACGCCTTCATTTTATTTGCTTGATGCCAACAAGCGAGTTATCCTTAAGGATGCAAATTATGATAACGTCCTTGCTTTCCTAAGTCAAAACTAATCACTCCTTTTGGAAGTCTTTCCTACGAAGCACAAAACTACTACTGAGGTAACGAGCACGAACAACATCATCAGCAGCAAGCTCTTCAGGAGTGCCCTGACGGAAAATCTTACCCTCGAAAAGCATATAGGCACGATCAGTGATACTAAGCGTCTCCTGTACATTATGGTCTGTAATCAGGATACCGATATTGCGATATTTCAACTTCCACACGATTTGCTGGATATCTTCTACGGCAATGGGATCGACTCCAGCAAAGGGCTCGTCAAGCATGATGAACTTAGGATCGATGGCAAGGCAACGGGCAATCTCCGTACGTCGCCGCTCACCACCTGAGAGCTGGTTACCCTTGTTCTTACGAACCTTCTGCAGACGAAACTCAGCTATGAGGCTTTCAAGCTTCTCACGCTGGTACTCCTTGGGCTTATCCGTCATCTCAAGTACTGAGGCAATGTTATCCTCCACACTCATCTGACGGAATACTGATGCTTCCTGAGGCAAATAGCCGATACCCTTGCGGGCCCTAAGATAGACTGGAAACTTGGTTATCTCCTCATCACCCAAGAATATCCTTCCCTCATTGGCCACTACCAGACCCACTGTCATATAGAAAGAGGTGGTCTTGCCTGCACCGTTAGGGCCCAGCAAACCAACGATTTCTCCTTGCTTCACATCGAAGGAAACATGATCTACCACAGTACGTTTTCCATACTTCTTTACTAAGTTTTCAGTGCGTAGCACCAGCTCATTGTCTTCCATATTCACAATAATTAATTCGCAAAAGTACAAAAATTAATCGTTAATCACTATCTTTGCAGCGGAAAATCGAAAAATACGATGATAAAAGCATTAAGAACAGTAGGTCGATACATGGTTCTGATGGGGCGAGTATTCTCCATCCCTGAAAGTTGGCGCATGTTTTTCCGCCAGTATATCAGGGAGGTAAACCAGCTTGGTGTGGATTCCATCGGCATCGTACTCCTCATCTCCTTCTTCATAGGTGCCGTCATCACCATCCAGTTCAAGTTGAACATCGAGAGTGTGTTCATGCCCCGTTGGACGGTAGGCTATGCCACCAGAGAGATTCTTTTGCTGGAGTTCTCATCTGCTATTATGTGCTTGATATTGGCAGGTAAGGTGGGTTCAAACATTGCCTCTGAATTAGGCACTATGCGAGTGACCCAACAGATTGACGCCTTGGAAATCATGGGTGTCAACTCAGCCAGCTATCTGATATTGCCCAAGATAACGGCCTTGGTGACCTTCATCCCCGTAATGGTGGTGTTCAGCATCTTCTCTGGCTTCTTAGGAGCCTTCTGTACGTGCTGGTTTGGAGGTATCATGACGGCCGAGGACCTGGAGTATGGTCTGCAATATTCTTTTGTGGAATGGTTCGTGTGGGGTAGCTTCATCAAATCGCTCTGCTTTGGTTTTATCATTAGTAGCGTAGCATCATTCTTCGGCTATACCGTGGAGGGAGGATCTATCAGCGTAGGCAAGGCCTCTACCGATGCAGTTGTGGCAAGTAGTGTGTTGATTTTGTTTGCCGACTTGATGCTAACCAATATTTTGGCGTGATTTCTTTGATATCTGAAAGATAATAGCTAATTTTGCACCCTCAAATTGAATTTAGTAACTAAAACAAATATTTTGTCAGAATGAACGTATCATTACAAAACATTGACAAGGTAAGCGCATTGCTTACAGTTGACATGGTAAAGGCTGACTATCAGGAGAAAGTAGAGGCTCAGCTGAAGAAGATCCGTAAAGATGCCCAAATGCCTGGTTTCCGCAAAGGTATGGTGCCTATGGGCTTGGTAAAGAAAATGTATGAGAAGTCTGTGATAGCCGACGAGGTAAACAAGCTCTTAGGCGACTCTATCAACAAGTATATCCAGGAGAATAAGGTTCAGATGCTGGGTGAGCCATTGCCTAACGAGAACCAGCAACAACTTGATTTCGACACTCAGGATGAGTTCAAGTTCTTGTTTGACATTGCTCTGGCTCCAACAATCAACTTCCAGCTCTCAGCTGAGGACAAGGTGCCTTATTACGATGTAACTGTTACGGACGAGATGGTGAACAATCAGGTGGCTTCTTACGCTCAGCGTGGCGGTTCATACGAGAAGGCTGAGTCATTCGATGCAGCTCAGGGCGACATGCTGAAGGGTCTGCTTGCAGAGCTCGACGAGGCTGGCAATGTGAAGGAAGGTGGTATCCGCGTGGAGAGCGCCGTGATGATGCCTGGTTATATGAAACTGGAAGACGAAAAGGCTAAGTTCGCTGGTGCCAAGCCAGGTGAGACCGTTACCTTCAACCCCAACAAGGCTTGGGAGGGCAATGCTCCAGAGTTGGCATCTCTCTTGAAGATGGATCGTGAGGAAGCTGTAAAGGTGACCTCAGATTTCGCATATACCATTGAGGAAATCACTCGTTACGTACCTGGTGAGATGAACCAGGAACTGTTCGACCAAGTATTTGGCCCAGGCGTGGTGAAGAGCGAGGATGAGTTCAAGCAGAAGGTTCGCGAAATCATCGCAAACCAGTTCAAGTCTAATTCTGACTATAAGTTCCTGCTTGATGCTCGCAAATATATTATGGATAAGGTGGGCAAGCTGGAGTTCTCTGAGAAGCTGATGAAGCGTATCATGAAGACCAACAATCCTGATAAGGATGACAAGTTCGTGGATGAGAACTACGAGGGTACCATCGATGTACTGAGTTGGCAACTGATTCGCGACGTGATTCTGGCACAGTCTGGTATCAAGGTTGAGCAGAATGAGATTCTGGAAGCTGCTAAGGCCGCTACCCGTACACAGTTTGCTCAGTATGGTATGCTGAACATTCCTGAGGACATGGTGAACAACTATGCCTCTGAGATGCTGAAGAAGCGTGAGACCGTTGAGAATCTGGCTGATCGCGTAATCGACGGTAAGCTGGCTGAGGACTTGAAGAAGAAGGTTACCTTAGAGCATCAGGAGATCTCTGCCGAGGATTTCGGTAAGATGATGCAGCCTGCTGAGTGAATTCCGAGCATTAATTGATGAATTTTAATAAAAACACATGGCTCTACATTTGGTAATGCCATGTGTTTTTCTTTATTTTGCATCTGAATTAGTATTAAGATTGATTTTATGATGAAAGAAGATTTTAGAAAGTATGCAACCCAGCACCTGGGTATGAACGGATTGGTGCTAGATGAAGTGATGAAAACGCAAGCTAATTATTTGAATCCTTACATCCTGGAGGAGCGTCAGTTGAACGTGACGCAACTGGATGTGTTCTCTCGACTGATGATGGACCGCATCATCTTCCTCGGTACACAGATTGACGATTACACGGCAAACACATTGCAGGCCCAACTGCTTTATCTTGACTCTGTAGATGCAGGTAAGGACATCTCTATTTATATCAATTCTCCTGGTGGTTCCGTATATGCAGGCTTGGGCATCTATGACACCATGCAGTTCATCAGTAGTCCGGTGGCCACTATCTGTACTGGTATGGCGGCAAGTATGGCTGCTGTTTTGCTCGTGGCAGGTGCTGAGGGCAAACGTTCTGCGTTGACCCACTCACGCGTAATGATTCATCAGCCTATGGGTGGTGCACAGGGACAGGCTTCGGATATTGAGATTACAGCCCGTGAAATTCAGAAATTGAAGAAAGAACTTTATACCATCATCGCCGACCACTCTCATACGCCTTTCGATAAGGTGTGGGCCGATTCTGACCGTGACTACTGGATGACGGCTCAGGAGGCTTTAGAGTATGGTATGATTGACGAAGTGCTGACCAAGAAGAAATAAGCGAGATGGCAATTAAGACTATGAACAAGTGTAATTTCTGCGGACGCTCAGACAAGGATGTGCGTCTGCTGATTACAGGCCTCAATGCCTACATCTGCGATGAGTGTGTGCGTCGTGCCGGTGAAATCGTAGATGAGGCATTGGAAAAACAAGCTACCACCAAGCTGGGACTAAACCTGAAGACGATGCCGAAGCCTCGTGAAATTAAGGATTTTCTGGATCAGTATGTGATTGGTCAGGACGAGGCAAAGCGTTATCTTTCCGTAGCTGTGTATAACCACTACAAGCGTCTACTCCAAAAGACAGGCGACGACGAGGTGGAGATTGAGAAGTCTAATATTATTATGGTGGGTGCTACAGGCACGGGCAAGACCTTGCTGGCTCGCACCATTGCCAAGTTCCTGAGCGTGCCTTTCACCATCGTGGATGCTACGGTGTTGACCGAGGCAGGATATGTGGGCGAGGATATCGAGAGCATCTTGACACGTCTGCTTCAAGTGGCTGACTATGATGTGAAAGCCGCTGAGCGAGGTATCGTGTTCATTGATGAAATCGACAAGATAGCCCGCAAGGGCGACAACCCTTCCATCACGCGAGACGTGAGCGGTGAGGGTGTGCAACAGGGCTTGCTGAAGCTTTTGGAAGGTAGCATCGTGAATGTGCCTCCTCAAGGAGGTCGCAAGCATCCTGAACAGCGAATGATTCCTGTGGACACAAAGAACATACTGTTCATCTGTGGTGGTGCCTTCGACGGTATCGAGCGCAAGATTGCCCAGCGATTGAATACCCATGTGGTGGGTTATCACTCTGTAGAGAATACTGCCAAGATTGATAAGAATAACATGATGCAGTACATCGCTCCACAAGACCTCAAGGCCTTCGGACTAATTCCTGAAATCATTGGTCGTATGCCCATTCTGACATACCTGAATCCCCTTGACAGGACTGCCCTGCGAAACATCCTGACAGAACCGAAGAACTCCATCGTGAAACAGTACATCAAGCTATTCGAGATGGATGGAGTAAAACTGACGTTCGAGGATGAGGTATATGAGTATATTGTGGACAAGGCCATTGAGTTCAAGCTGGGTGCACGTGGTCTTCGTTCCATCGTTGAAGCCATCATGATGGATGTTATGTACGAGTTGCCGTCCACTAAGAAGAAAACGTACAACGTGACGTTGGATTATGCCAAGAGTCAACTGGAAAAAGCCAACATTTCACGTTTACAGAACATCTGAAAGGGCATTTTTATACCCTAAATCCTCTTTTTTTGCGCTTGCGATGAAAAAAAATCGCATTTGCATTTGATATTTTGCAAGTTGTTTATAACTTTGTTAGTGTGCCGTGGTGGCACCCCCTAACTATAACCTAAAAAACAACCCAAGGCTATGGCAGAGAAGTACATTTTGACCGAAGAATTGAAGAAATATTTCGGCTTCGACACCTTTAAAGGAAACCAGGAAGCTATTATCCAAAATCTGCTGGATGGCAACGACACGTTCGTGCTGATGCCTACCGGTGGAGGTAAATCCCTGTGTTACCAATTGCCCTCATTATTGATGGAGGGTACGGCCATCGTAATCTCTCCTCTTATTGCCTTGATGAAGAATCAGGTGGATGCCATGCGCAACTACAGCGAGGAAGACGGCATCGCACATTTCATTAATTCATCGCTTAACCGTACCGCCATCGAACAGGTGAAGGAGGACATTGTGTGTGGTAAGACCAAGCTACTCTATGTGGCTCCTGAGTCATTGACAAAGGAGGAGAACGTGGAGTTCCTCAAGACGGTAAAGATTTCTTTCTACGCCATCGACGAGGCGCACTGTATTTCTGAGTGGGGGCACGATTTCCGTCCTGAGTACAGAAGGATTCGTCCTATCGTGAACCAGGTAGGCAAGGCTCCGCTCATCGCCCTCACGGCTACTGCCACTCCCAAGGTGCAACACGATATTCAGAAGAACTTAGGAATGATGCATGCTAAGGTGTTCAAGTCGTCATTCAATCGTCCAAACCTGTATTATGAGGTAAGGCCAAAGACTGACGATGTGGATAAGGACATCATCAAGTATATCAAGTCGAATCCTGAGAAGTCAGGTATCATATATTGCCTCAGTCGCAAGAAGGTGGAGGAATTGGCGGAGATACTTGTGGCGAATGGCATTAAGGCAAAGCCTTATCATGCCGGCATGGATTCACAGACACGCACAGAGACACAGGATGATTTCTTGATGGAGAAGATTGACGTGATTGTGGCTACCATTGCTTTTGGTATGGGCATCGACAAACCCGATGTGCGTTTCGTGATTCACTATGACATCCCTAAGAGTTTGGAAGGCTATTATCAGGAAACGGGACGTGCGGGTCGCGACGGTGGCGAGGGCCAGTGCATTGCATTCTATAGTGAGAAAGACCTGCAGAAGCTGGAAAAGTTCATGCAGGGCAAGCCTGTAGCTGAGCAGGAGATTGGCAAACAACTCTTGCAAGAGACAGCTGCTTACGCCGAGTCATCCATGTGTCGTAGGAAGACCTTGTTGCACTATTTTGGTGAGGAATACAAGGAGGCGAATTGTGGCAACTGCGACAACTGCCTGAACCCGAAGAAGCAGGTGGAGGCACAGGATCTGTTGTGCAATGTCATTGAAACAGTATATGCCTTAAAGGAGAATTTCAAACAAGACTATATAGTTGACATCATCAAGGGCAACGAGACCAACGAGGTGCTCGATCATCACCACGAGGATCTGGAAACATTCGGTTCTGGCATGGCAGATGATGAACGTGTATGGAACAATGTGATACGTCAGGCACTCATCGATGGTTATCTGACCAAGGAGGTGGAAAACTATGGCCTGATCAAGGTTACCCCTGCTGGTAAAAAGTTCCTGAAGCACCCCAAATCGTTTAAGATTGTGGAAGAAGGCGATTTCGAGGAGGCGGAGGAGGAAGCTCCAATGCATGGAGGCGCATCGCTGGCGCTCGACCCCACGCTGTTCAGCATGTTGAAGGACCTGCGCAAGAAGATGTCAAAGCAACTGAACCTGCCACCATACGTGATTTTCCAGGATCCGTCATTGGAAGCGATGGCTACCACCTATCCCGTTACCCTGGAAGAGTTGCAAAACATCCCAGGTGTTGGAGCAGGCAAGGCAAAGCGTTATGGCGAAGACTTCTGCAAGCTCATCAAGCGCCACTGCGAGGAGAACGAGATAGAACGTCCGGAAGACCTGCGTGTGCGTACGGTTGCTAACAAGTCGAAATTGAAGGTGAGTATCATCCAGGCAATAGACCGACAGGTGGCTCTGGACGACATTGCCAGCTCAAAGGGCATGGAGTTCGATGAGCTGCTGGATGAGGTAGAGGCCATCGTGTATTCAGGTACCAAGTTGAACATCGACTATTTCCTGCGTGAAGTGGTGGATGAGGACCACATGCTGGATATTTATGACTATTTCCAGGAATCAGAAACCGATGATCTGGAAGAAGCATTCGACGAGTTAGGTGAAGATTATACGGAGGAGGAAATCCGACTGGTTCGTATCAAGTTCATCAGCGAGATGGCGAACTAGTTTCTATTAATAAGGTAAAAAGGTAAAGAAGATGAAAATAGGTTTTGATAATGACAAGTATCTGAAGATACAGTCAGAGCATATCCGTGAGCGCATCGCCCAGTTTGATGGTAAGCTTTACATGGAGCTGGGGGGCAAACTATTTGATGACCACCATGCTTCCCGCATCCTGCCAGGCTTCCAACCCGACAGCAAGTTGCGTATGCTGGCACAGCTGAGAGACAGCATTGAGATTATTATCGTCATCAGTGCCGAAGATATCGAGAAGAACAAGATACGTGCCGACCTGGGCATCACCTACGATGAGGATGTGCTTCGTCTGCGTGATGAGTTCATGAAGCGCGACTTCATGGTGGGCTCTGTGGTCATCACTCACTATAATGGCCAAATGGCTGCTGACCAGTTCCGTCATCGACTGGAGCGCATGGGCATCAAGACTTATATCCACTACCCTATTGAAGGCTATCCACACAACGTGGCTCTGATTGCGAGCGATGAAGGCTATGGAAAGAACGACTTTGTAGAGACCTCTCGTGAGCTGGTCATTGTAACGGCTCCAGGTCCTGGCAGTGGCAAGATGGCTGTTTGCCTGAGTCAGTTGTATAACGAGAACCGACGTGGCAAGCGTGCCGGCTATGCCAAGTTCGAGACCTTCCCTGTATGGAGCCTACCGTTGAAGCACCCTGTCAACATCGCCTACGAGGCAGCTACTGCCGACCTCAACGATGTGAACATGATTGACCCCTTCCACCTAGAGGCATACGGCAAGATTGCTATCAACTATAACCGTGACATCGAAATCTATCCCGTGCTGAATGCTTTGTTCGAAGGCATCTATGGCGAGAATCCTTATAAATCACCCACCGACATGGG
>JAEEGF010594366.1_pt1 | contig 18533 bp, 13 predicted proteins | sample 9134171 | NCBI WGS metagenome assembly JAEEGF01 (sample SAMN16246542, study PRJNA631951) | gut metagenome | biome: gut microbiome; feature: rumen; material: AP-attached | host: Bos | place: Iran: Karaj | collected 2018-10
TGATCTTCTCATATTCCTTCTTGACGATGGCCTCGTCAAAGAATTTGTTCAGCTTCGACATCCTAAGCGTCTGGCGGTCAGCCTCGCGCACCCATGGCGATGCCAGCAGGGTGCCTATCTTCAGGTCTTGGTTCTTCTGGAGCATCGACACGAGGGTGCTGTCCTCGTTGTGCTCCTTCCAGTAGTTGATGGCCTCCTTGATCTGGGGCTGCTCCTTGGCAACGCCTTGTGCCACTTGCAGGGCATACAGGCTATGGACTGCATGGGTTGCCGTGCAGTAACTGTCGCTGAAGATGGTGGGCAGGGCCAGCACGCAGTACCACACGGGGTTGTCGCAGTACTCGAGGGTGACGCGGGCGTCCTTGGGGAACTGCGGCAGGGGTGTCTCGTCGTGGGCCTGAGCGGCCTCGATGTAGAAGGGCTCGGTCTCGATGACGGGCGATACGGTCGTGAGCACGGGCACCATCACCTGCTCGCCGTCGCCGAAGGTGCTGTTGGCTGCCTTGATGCGGAAGCCCATCATGGCGATAGTGTCGGGCGCCTGCCAGTCGATGGTCACTGCCTGGCTGCCCATCGGGTCGAGCTGCAGGTTGAAGTTGCGAGAGGCATATACCACATTGGTACGCGGGTCGAAGAGTTCAATCACGGCGTCACATGCGCTGGGCTCTTCGGTAGCGTTCTGAACCGTGGCAGCCAGCGTGGCCTTGTCGCCCTGGCGCAGGAAGCGCGGCATGTTGGCCTTCACCATCAGTGGCTTCTGGGTCAACACCTCGGCCATCCAGGTGGAGCCCACCATCTTCTTGTCCCATGCCACGGCCTGGGCAATCCACGTGGTGTTGAAGTTGGGCACCTCAAACTCCAGCGAGACGACACCGTTCTGGTCGCTGGTGAGCATCGGTTGCCACAGCGCAGTCTTCACGTCGCTCTCGCGAAGGGTCACCTTGTCCAGGTTTTGCTGATTCACTTGAGCATCTTCGGTAGAAGAAACTCCACGGACCCTGATTTTTGAAGCGGCACCAAATCCCTTTTCTCCCCCTTCGAGTTCCACGCTCTCCACGCTCTGAACACTGCCGGTGTAGAGTCTCTTGTCAACCCTTTGATAGCCGTAGACTGCCACCTCATCCAGCATTGAGTCATCTTGCTCAAGTTCGATGACCATTCCGTCAAGGGCCTGAACCTCAACGGTCCCGTAGCCCACATAAGTGATTTTGAGGGTAGCGCCCTCAACACAATTGATTGAAAAGTTTCCGTTATAGTCGGTTGCGACGCCGTTCTTGGAATTGCTCAGTTCAACAACCGACGCCCCGATGATCGGCTCGCCATGCTCGTCAACCACCCTACCGCTCATCGTGTTCTTGCCTGTCGAGCGGGCAGCCCCCGGCGATTGTGTTTTCAACAACTGGCGTCCACGTCCCATGACATAACTGAACGGCGATATGCCGTAAGTGTACAATTTTGGCAGTTGGGCTTGAGTTTCTTTAGATTTAGCCAAGTGACCCTGCCACCAACTGTTGGTACTCATGCTGTGGTCGCCTAAACGCGTGGGCCTGATGTCGAATGAGGGATATCTGTAGGGTGAAGAAAATACTGAATAGTTCCAGCCGTTCTCGGCAATGCTGGCGATGGCTTTGTCATACATGTCGAGCAGCATGGCGCCGGGACGGGGATTGCCGTTCTGGTCGGTCAGTGTGAATGACCAATGCTCGATGTTACCCGGCACAAGTTTGTCGCGGAACGAGGTGGCGGTAATCTTCAGCGCCTCGGCTTGATACGGATTTGTCAGTTTCACATCCTTTTCCCATTTCTTGGCGCCGTAGTGGGTAATGAACGATACGGTCACGTCCGCTCCGGCCTCCTTGGGCAAGGGAACGGTGAAATCGTTCATGCCGGCTTTGTATTTCAACCAGCCCTCGCCGATGATATCCTTGTTGGTGCTGGCGACATAATAGATATATGCCTCTGGGGTGGATACGCCGACGGTGATGTGACCCTTATTGTTCTTGTCCACACTCTTGCCGAGCGGCGAAATCCATAGCGGGCAATCCTTGACGGGCGAGGTCTTGTCACCCTTGCGATAGAGGATGATATCGCGGCTCACGTCAACGTCCTGCTCGCCCTCCTCGGCATCGAGGATGTGGATTTTGAGGGTGTATTCGCCCGAGGACAGGCTGGTCAGATCGATGGTCGGGTCGGCGGTGTTCAGGTTGCCTGTCAGCGCAGGCTCCTTGCTGCCCTTCTTCGTCACTTCCCACGTGCACCAGGTGTCGGGGTGTTCCTCGTCGGTGGTGTTGTATTTCAACGGCAGTTTGATGGGCTGGTCGTTGAGATAGACGTTTTCGCTCTCACTGCCCAACTCGATGCCTCGGCGTGTGCCCACAATGAACGAGGTGCTCTCCTCATGAGTCTCGCCGGCATCGTTGGTCACGGTGGCGAGAACCCCATAGTTATAGTGTGCCCAACAGCGCTTGCCGGGTTTCAAGTCCTTGTTCTCCGGGAACAGGTCAGGGGCAAATTCAATGGTGAAGTTGCCCTGGGCGTCGGTCACAACGGTGGTATCCAGCAGGTGTTCGCCATTGTTGTTGCGCATGCTCCACCACCATGACCATTGCTTCTTGATGAGCGACAGGCGCACCTCACTATTGGCAATAGGCACACCGCTGTAACTCATCGCTTTTCCGGTCACCTTGACAGGCTGGCCGGCAACATAGCTGCGATGCGCATCGGGGAAAGTAACCTCAAACGTCGGCGTCTTGTATTCGCTCACGTTCACAGACCATTCAATGCTTCTAATATAGATGAAATCAAGACTGATGTGGAACCTTCCGTTCATGCGGTCCTTGGGGATGACGAACGAGCCCTCGATGCGTCCGTACTCGTCGCTGGTAACAATGACCGTGTCGATATCCTTATAGTTAGGATCTTTCAAGATTACGGTGAATTCTTCTTCACCCCAGGGGGTGTTGCCTTTGTCAGTAGCGCGATAGACAATAATAGCCCACTGGATGGTCTCTCCGGGACGGTAAACGCCTAAGTCGCTGTAGAATTGGGCTGTTATTTCGTCATAATTGCGGTCGTGGATTTGATTATAATAGTTCTCGGGACTAAATCGGTCATCACCCTTGACGGTGCGCAATTTTCCCTCATTCTTGTTGGAGAGTTTGAGCGTTCCGTCGTTGCCGGTACTGCCAATTTTGCTGTTATGCTTGTTGACAACGGTTACGTCGGGCAAGGGTTTGCCGGTGGTGATGTCCACGGCTGCGATGATACCTTCCTTGTCCTTACGGCTCACGGTGAAATTGCCGATGTCGGTAACACGCAACAGTTGATAAGAATAGACGTAATGCAGCGGCCTCTCGTCCTTATCCAGCATGGGAAGAATGACGTAGCAGCCGTAAGGCAGCGGTGGCAGTTCTGTCTTGATGTCGCTTGCACTGAAAGGCACGGTGCCTTGTACCGTGACCGGCGTCTGCGAAACGAACTTCAACTTTTTGGGGTCAATCTCGTATGTATCCTTCACGTTGTCAAGGATGCGATACACATTTAGCCAATAGGTGTCCACGTTGTTGACATCGGCGGTTACGGTGATCGTGTCACGCGAGGAGATGACGTTGGGATAGGAAGCATGAATACGCTTCTCCTCCAGGTCGAATATCATGTTCTTGACCTGAGCGGTGTAAATCGAGGAGGGGAAACGCTGCAGGTACTGCTTCAACTCGGCATATTTCTGTTTGTTGTCGTCAAAACTGAGGTCGGAAAGCAGTAGAGCGCTGTACTCGCTGTTGCGGTAACGGTCGTAGGCGGCGCGAAGGTCCCCTTTGCCGTTGTGAACCATGGCATAGATGTTGGGGGCGGCATGACCATCGGTCGCGTCAAGCCACCCGGTCTTGATGCGGTCAATGAGTTCATCGTTGTCATTCAGCAGTGCCAGGCTCTTCATCGACAGGAACTCAAATAGGGTGGGGACATAGGTTGCGCCCAACTCGTTGCACTCGATGATGCCGGGCAGGGATGTCACCGCCACGGCCTTGAGGGCTTCGGGTTCGGCAAGGGATTTCTCCACCAATTCTGCTATCTTTTTATCGAACTGGTTGCGGTCCCACTCGCTCACGTCGGCAGGAATCTCCTCAACAGGATTGTTGCGGTTACTCCAGCGGGCGTAACGGTTGCGGTAGCCTTGATAGACCAGTGCCTCGAAGTGGTAGAGCAGCGCCTTGATGTGGGGCTGCTTCTCCTTGGCGATGGTGGACTCCAGCCGTTTTACGATTTCCGGCATGTTGTCCTTAGAGATGCCGCTCTGGGCGATGCTGTAACGCACCAGCGCGTCCACAGTCAGTTCGCCGTCGCCTGCCTTGAGCGCTATGTCAAGCTCGGCAAGCGCCTCATTGGACACCTCCTGCGGATAATTGAAGTCAATTATTCTATTGTCATTACCCGTTGCGTTGAACGGGAATGCCATAGATAATATGACAATCAATATAAAATGAAGAATCTGCTGTTTCATAGTCGTAAAAATGTTTAGATTTGTAATAATAAACCCTCAAAAATAATTAAAATTGTACAAACTTTTTGCAAAATTCCTATTTTTTTTGCAAAAATTAACGTCAATCTCGTATATGGTAACTATTCAGCAAGTCACCGTGATGCCCAACCCCACGCTAAGCCGCAAAGGCGCTAAGGTATTGATTTGAAAAACAATAATGTATTGTTCCGCTGGGGATGACTATCAGCAATGCAATGTATTAAAGCCATGAGATGATTTCCATAGATAAACTTATAACATTGATTATAAAAAACTTAGCGTCTTTGCGCCTTTGCGTGGGGACATATTCGGTGAATAGTTACCGTATTTGTTATACAATATGGACAACATCAATATCAACATGAGCAATGGCATTATAAACCCAATGGTATGTACTGTAAATTGCTCATATTCACTATACCATGTGGCCCGTGGATATCTCCGGCCTCATTGGTTACCAATGCATTCTGTTCTCGCATAGTACAAACTATGTGTGTGCCTTGAAATGGATTTACTCCAACAAGCCATTTTTTGTCGGCTTCATTTCTGGGTTTGTCTAGATTATTCTCTGTTCAATCTACTTATGCAGGATTTCTTCGTTTTTTATGCAAAATACAGTGTCTAATAGACAAGAAACCCTATTTGTATCATTAGCTTCGACCTCTGTCTTGGCACAAAACACCTGAATTATGAAATCTCTAAAACTAATATCTATCTTAGCTGCTGCAGGAAGCATTATACTTCTTCCCTCATGCATTCTGCTCCAGCCCAGCCCGCTGCATTCATCAAGCACAATCTATTATGTTGATGCCGATAATGATGACCCTATTCAGGATGACACGTACTGCCGTGTGTGTTCTTGTGAGCATTATGAAAGAGTCCCATACCATATGAATTCTGTTTGCTGGTGTGGTCATACTTGGCAATCGCATTCCGAGGAAGCAAATCCAATCCAAGTCCCTATTTCTCCACTCACAGTGGACGATGAGTCTGGATTTGCGGTTTTTGTTCCGGCTGAGAATCTCATTGCCGCCTATAAGGAGGCCGTTGAGTTAAGTCCCGATAAGGACAACCCACATGCGATTAATAATAATGAAGTCTACAGTAATGTCATGTACATTCCTGTTGAGGGAGGCTCTTACGAATTTGAGTATCTGAACGAATCGTTTCACATTGCAAGTGTTTATGACTCGTCGATGCCGCTTGTTAATACCCCTTTTTCAACACGTCTATTTAAAACCGTCAACTCGTTGTATTATAGTGGCCGTTATTATCGTATATCTTGTGATAGGAAAAAGAGCACATGGAAAATTGAAGTTGACCCGATGGCTCATACTATTGACCCTGAAACGAGAAGTATTTATGTGCTGATATGGACCTCGTCACATAATTATAATTTTGTTTTTCAATTTGAACAGAGTAATTTTGAATAGTTTATATGGAGACCTGCGATAACGGAATACTATTGAATAAAGGGTAAGAGATTTTTTAATCATGAAGCCCCCCCAAGCCGTGAAATACCGGGTGGCGGGGCTTCGATTTTGGAAGCGTGGTCCAGTTGCGACTTACCAACAGTATTTCTGGATTCCTAAAGATGGTGTTTCCCATTTTTCAGCGGGACAGTGATGACTGATTCGGGTTTAAGAGAAATGCGCCACGATTTGTTCGCGGCGCACTCCTTAAAAACTTCAGTTATTTCTGTCGATTACTTCAATAAAACCTTCTTGCCGTTGACAATGTAGATGCCCTTATCAGGCCTGGACACACGCTGTCCGTTGATGTTGTAGTAAGGACCTTGCAGGTTGATTGTCTCATTGTTAAGAATCTCGCTGATGCCTGCTGATTCAAAGGTTAATTTAATCGTCAACTGGTCAGCAGGAGTCAGAGGGGTTATGGGCATACAGTAGGCGTGGAACGGGCTTACCGAGTGGGTGCCGAGCACGAAGGCTGAGCCATCGGTATTGAGGACATAAGTTTCTTTCTGGTTTTTTATGGGCGCCAAGGTGCCTTTCATCTTATAGTCCCGTCCCGTAACAGACGAGTTTTCGATAGCCACTTCTACATTGTCGGCGCTGAATGTTATGGGGACGTTAGCGAGCGACGTGCTTTCATTTATTGTCGCCGGAACGCCCAGCAGATAGGGATGGTTATGATTCAATGTGGTTTCGGGGAAGCCGAAAAACAGATCGCTGCCGTTTTCATACTTAAATGTAACGACCATCAGCTCGCCATCGGTGTTGTCGGTGTACCATCTGAGCGGCGTGTCAACTCCATTGATTGTTGCTTGGCAACTTGTCGCGGCAAACGGGAGGTTCAGGGTGGTCCATCCCTTGTCGTTCTTAATGTCAAAGTATCGCTCGGGCGTCACTGTGTAGCTGACGTGTTGAGCCTTGATGTTAAACGGTACGAAGTATGGATACCCGTCGCTGAGCTTGATGCTTTGGGCCTGCTTGTTCTTGACGATGTTGTCACCAGTGAGGGGGCTGTCTTCTGACGCAATGATAATCAGGTTAGGATTGGCGCTTGTGATGACGCTTGTCACCTCGGGAGCTAAAGTAAGGTCGATTGCACACTCCGTTGCGTCGGGCTGCAAGACGGCAGTTGCGCGTTTGGTGCTTTCCTTGCCCTCGGCGTCGTAGGTATAGTAGTAAGGCACAGCCGTGTAGTAAATCTCTGGTATGTCTTGCTTTATTTCGGCTCCATTCTTGATGTACAAGGTAGAGAAGCGGTAGCGTTCGCCTCCATAGAGATAGGGAGACTCGCGGTGCAGCACCACAGTCTGGTGGGCCGGGACAGACTCAAGAGCGACGTCATGCACCATATTGACCTCGTCACCGTTGTACTTGTAGCAGAAGATGTAGATTCCCCCATAGTAATTCATGTCGCTGTTGTTGGTGACAGTGAGGTCAAGCTTTGCCCTGGGGGCGGCGATTTCGGTGCCCACGGCATTGGTGACCTGGTGAGTGATGGTGAGGTCGCAGTTGCTGTTCTGGTTGTTCTCGACAACAGTGATGGTTCCGTTGTACAGTTGATTGATTCTGTCTTGTATAACGTAGGCTAATTCACCCGCTTGTTGTGGTTTGAACGACAGGCTGAGTAAAATGCTTTGTCCTGGTTCCACGTCACAGCCTTTGGCATCAAGCCATCCTCCCTCTTTTTTGCTTATGCCCAAGTCACCATGATAGGCAACTGGACCATTGTTCTTAATTGTAACCGTCAGTTCGCAAAGCTTTCCTACCGTGGGAGTAGGGGTCTCGACCTTCACCTCCTCAACAGTCAGCTGTGGCTCGATACACACGGCGGTGGCTGTGAGTTGATTGTGGGCGTGGTCCAGATGAATCAGCATGTAATGATCCTCACTACCTTCATTCAGCTGCCATGTATCGGAGGTCTTCAGCTTGCTGGTGAAATACATCTTGTAGTTTCCATCGGTTAATGTGGGATCGGCAACGGGATCGATGTACAGAGCCTTTTTATGGTCATAATAACCAGAGTTTGGAATGAAATTGGCCGATTGCTCCCAAGGATAATCCTTTGTCACACTTCCGTCATCTTTTACAAGCCTGCATCCAAGGTCAAAGTCGCCGGTTACTGTATTATAATAATGGCTCTGCATACCGATATAGACAAGATAGCCTGAATTATCGAAGTAGGGACTGGTGCTTTCCTGACATTGACCCTCAAAGGTGCTATTGCCCTGTTCATCATAGTACAGCCAGTTTTTCAGCACAGCCAGCCTGAGAGGCGTTGCTGCACCACCACCATTGGGTTTTACTCCAAAGAATGCGACCTGGTCGATGGAGTATTTATCATTGTTCGGGCTGCCACCGATGCCCTGCTCATTAGGATCCATGAGCAGCACTCTGTAATAGCCGTCGCTAAAGCCTCCCCATCCCCAGTTCACATGGAAGTAGTCCTCCTCGGCATATCCCTCAACGACAAACGAGTGTGCTCCATCTGTCGCAGTGCCGCTGAACATCACCGGGCGCTTCGCCTCAAGTTCGGCATAGAGCATATCAATCCACTCTTGGTAGGAGCGCTAGCAGCGCCACACCGTGCTTGCACTGGCATCGTAATCAAAATACTTGATAATAGCTTGCAGTGCATTATAGCCTGTTGCGCTACTTGATTTACCATAATGAGTGAGAGATGCCGTGCCCAAATATTTAAGCAGACGGGCAACCTCGGTGCCGTCTTCGCCTTTTTGGTAGGTAGGATATATCTTACTCCAGTCAAAGGTTGTCGGCTCAAGAGCTGGCAAAGTGGGATAGCTGGTGCCTCCGCTGTTGTCGGGGGTATAGCCAGGGATTGCAGCTGTAGGACCCACGGGCCACTGATAATAGAACATCACCTGGGCCATTGCCGTGTTGGTGCAACCAGTGGCGCAATGCTGGTCGTCAATCACCGGGCACTGGTCATTGTAAGGAGCATCTTGGTTCCACTGGCACTTGAGCAAAGGCGCAATGCGGGTCTTGGTTGGGACACCCGGTGCCGAGCGAAGGACGTGAGAGATGTTCACATCCTTGACAGCAGCGGCGCTCGCCATGTAACTTTCAAGCCACGAGCGCATGTTGGGCGGCATCTGCTGCTCGTTGAAGGTACCGTGGTCACAATAGCCCAGAACGTCATGGCTCTGGTCATTACCAATGACCAGCACAAAGCCATCGTTATTGTCCAGGTTTACGGCATAGGCCATCGTTTCATAGTCATTGCTCGTTGCAAATGACTGTGATTGCGCGATAGGCAGCGCTTTAATTTCACTGATCGAGACAATTTTGCCGACCCTTTGTTCCACAAACTGTTTTGCAGTCTGTTTTGCCTGTTCCTTTGAGAACTACGTGGCTGTCATCATCAATGCAGCCAGCACGCAAGTGAATAGTAGATACGTCCTTTTCATAATATTTATTAAGTTTAGTTGTTAATTATTTTATGGGCACAAAATTACAATTTTTCTGCTATCAGGCGTAAAAAATAACGGTTTTCTTTTATTCGCAAATAAAAATTTGACATTGCTAGATAGGGAGCACCAGAGGAGGGCATTTCATACCCCAAATCACGTTGCTTGTCAAGAGGAATTAAATGTCCAGTACCATGGGTTTTCGGTAATTTTAAGTAAATTTGCAGGTTCTATGGGACGTGGATTTTTGATAGCGGCGCCTAACAGTGGCTCGGGCAAGACGACGGTTGCTCGGGGGCTGATGGCATTGTTTGCCCGCAAGGGCTATCGTGTTCAGCCGTTTAAGTGCGGGCCTGACTATATCGACACGAAGTTTCATGCGGCGGTATGTGGGCGGCCGAGTATCAATCTGGACACGTTTATGGCTACGCCTGAGCATGTGCGGGAATTGTTTGACCGCTATGGCGCGGATGCCGATGTGTGCGTAGTCGAGGGCATGATGGGCCTGTTTGACGGCTATGACCGCGACAAAGGCTCGTCGGCCGAGATTGCCCGTGTCTTGGGTCTGCCTGTCGTGCTGGTGGTTGACGCCAAGTCGGCGGCATACTCGATGGCGGCGCTCATTTCGGGCTTCGTCAATTTCCGTAAAGACGTGCACATCAGCGGCGTGATTTTCAACCGTGTGGGCTCGGCAAGACATTTCGCCATGTTGCAGCAGGTGTGTGATGACCTGGGCGTGCAATGTTATGGCTATTTGCCCAAGAAGGCTGAACTTGAACAAGGTTCCCGCTATCTGGGGTTGGACTTCAGCGAGAAACCCGAAAGCAAACTCCTGGTGGAACTGCTGGAAGAGCATGTTGAATGGCAACGGCTCTTAGAATTGGCAGCAATCAAAGCAACAAGTGCACCTGCTTGCACAATCCCATGCCAAGATAGAAATCATCTTGGGAAAACCCTGGTTGCCCGCAACGATGAGTCGTTCTCCTTTATCTATCAGGAGAATATCGACCGATTGGAGCATGTGACATTCTTTGACCCTGAGCGTGATGTGCCTTGCCTTGACGATGTTACAATGCTCTATCTGCCAGGTGGTTACCCCGAGAAACATCTTGATGCCTTGGTAAAAGCCGAGGCGACACGGCGTGCCATCAAGGAGTATGCCGAGCGTGGCGGGCGCATCATTGCCGAGTGCGGTGGCATGATGTACCTGTGCGAGAAGATTGTTACCGATGAGGGCGAATTTCCCATGTGTGGCGTGCTGCCTTATAGCATCACTGCCCGTAGGCAGGACCGAAAACTGTCGCTGGGTTATCGCCGTTTCACGCTTGACGGCAAGGAATACCGAGGGCATGAGTTCCACTATACCCAATTCTTGGGCGAGATGCCAAAATCGGTGACTCAGGTCTATAACGCCAAGGGCGAGCCCGTGCCGACGCCTGTCATCCGCTACAAGAACGTCATGGCTAGCTACACTCATTTGTATCAATTACCAACTAGAAACTAGGGACTAAGGACTAGAAACTAAGTATGAAACAGATATATACCAAGACCGGAGATGAGGGACAGACCTCGTTGCGTGACGGGGTGAGGGTCCCGAAGGACGACCTGCGCATCGAGACCAACGGGCAGATAGACCAGTTGAACGCCCATTTGGGTATTGTGCGGTCGATGCTCGATGAGACGCAAGATGTTGCGGCTCTACAGCTCATTCTCGCCGTGCAGCGTGAGCTGATGACGGTGATGAGCCACATCGCTACGCCCGACGGTAGTGTCAATCCCCGTGAACTTCATGCCCAAGAAATTACTGCCCAGCTGGAGCGAGCCATCGATTCTTCCGATTATCAGGGCGGTTTTGTTGTGCCGGGTGGAGGCTCGCAGTTGTCCGCTTTCATTCATTTGGCTCGCACTCAAGCCCGCATGGTGGAACGACGCCTGTGGTCGTTGCATCGGGAGTATCCTGTTGACCGGGATGTGCTGGTGATGATGAACCGCCTGTCTGATTATCTGTTTGTCTTAGCTAACGAGAAAGAATGAACACCAAGCGATTGCATCCAGTGATGTTTGCCGGAACGGGCAGCGACGTGGGCAAGAGCATCGTTGCTGCTGCCTTCTGCCGCATCTTCAAGCAAGACGGTTACAGCCCAGCCCCGTTCAAGGCCCAAAATATGGCGTTGAACTCCTATGCGACTCCCGAAGGCTTTGAAATCGGGCGTGCCCAGGCAGTCCAGGCCGAGGCTGCGGGTATTCCTTGCCACACCGACATGAATCCGCTTTTGCTAAAACCCCAATCTGACCACACCTCGCAGGTCATTCTGCACGGCAAGCCCATCGGCAACAAAAATGCCTACGACTACTGGCGCCGAGGCACATCGGACATTGACTATCGTCGTGAGGTGTGTGCTGCCTTTGACCGTTTGGCATCCCGCTATAATCCCATCGTCATGGAGGGAGCAGGCAGCATTTCTGAGATTAACCTGCGCGACACCGATTTGGTAAACCTGCCCATGGCGCGTCATGCCCATGCCGACGTGATTCTAGTGGGCGATATCGACCGTGGTGGGGTGTTTGCTTCGGTCTATGGCAGCATTGCCTTGCAGACTCCTGAGGACCGCCGTCTTATCAAGGGTATCATCATCAACAAGTTCCGTGGTGACATGCGCCTGTTTGACGAGGGACGTAAGATGCTGGAGGACATCTGTGGTGTGCCGGTGTTGGGCGTAATTCCTTATTACAAAGATATTTATATCGAAGAGGAGGATAGTGTGGCATTGGCGCAAAAGTCAATGCAGGCCGAGCGTGGCAAGGTCAATGTGGCGGTCGTTATGCTGCGGCATCTATCCAATTACACCGATTTTGACGCCCTGGAACGAGACCCGCGGGTACATCTGTTCTACACCAACAATACTGAAGATATCAAGAAGGCCGACATCATCATCCTGCCGGGCACAAAATCCACCCTGCACGACCTGTATGAGCTGCGTCGCAACGGCTGTGCCCAAGCCATCGTGAGGGCTCACCGCGAGGGTGCTGCCGTGCTGGGCATCTGCGGCGGTTACCAGATGATGGGTATGGAAGTGCTCGACCCCGAACATGTGGAGGGCGACATCGAGCGATTGCCGGGACTGGGACTATTGCCCACGACTACGACGATGAACGGTGACAAGCAGACGCGCCAAGTCACCTGCCAATTTGGAGGCGGCTACGAGATTCATCAGGGCGAAACACACCCCGTGGGCGATGCCAAGCCGTCACCCCTGCTGCATCTTGATGACGGGCGCCAAGACGGCTATATCGTCGACGGTAAGTGCATGGGCACCTATGTCCACGGCATCCTCGACAACGCGCCCTTTGTCGATTTCCTGCTCGAGCCGTTTAAGGACAAAATTGCTGAGGGCGACAAGCCGTTTGACTATGCGGCTTTCAAAGAGGAACAGTACGATAAGTTGGCTGCCCATGTGCGCCGATATGTCGATGTGGAACATATTTACCAAATCTTGAATGACCATGATTGAAGGACACGGCGACGACCTGTACAGGTATGATAATATCAAGATGAACTTCAGTTCCAACATCTATAATGGGACTGACTTGAGTGCGCTGAATGCCTACTTGTGTACCCGCATGGACGTCATGCGCTCTTATCCTGAGCCTTCGGCAGCATCTCTTGAAGAACTGATTGCTGAGGACTGCGGTATCAGCCCCGACGAGGTGATGGTGACAAGCGGGGCAGTCGACGCCATCTACCTGATTGCCCAAGCCTATCGCCATGAGGGCACTTGCCATGTCCTGCAGCCCACGTTCAGGGAATATGAGGATGCTTGCCGTGTGTTTGGCTATCAAGAGCACGAGGACGGCGCCCTGTGCTGGCTGTGCAACCCCAACAATCCCACGGGCGATGTCATGGCAACCGACGACGTGTTGGCTTTGGCTGAACGCCACCGCCTGCTCATCGTGGACCAGTCCTATGAGGACTATACGATAGCGCCCTTGCTGCAGCCTGCCGAGGTGGTTGGTCGTGACGATATCATCCTGTTGCACTCGATGACCAAACGATATGCGGTACCCGGGCTGCGCTTGGGCTATGTCACGGCATCGGCTGCAATTATCAGCCGCCTGCGGGAACAATATCGCCCTTGGGCTATCAACGCCCTGTCGCTGGAGGCAGGCAAGTGGCTTGTGCAACGAGGTGAAACCGCCATACCCGATTTGCCTTCCTATTTGGCTGAGACTCAGCGCCTGCGCAATTTGTTGAACGAGATTGAAGGCATAGAGGCATTTGAGACCCAAACCAATTTCTTCCTGTGTACCATCGCCCCCGCCACGGCTGCCGAATTGAAGGAGTACCTGGCACAGGAGCATGGCATCCTTATCCGCGATGCCTCCAATTTCACTGGCCTCACACCGCATCACTTTCGCATCGCCACCCAGTCGCCCGCCCAAAACGACGCCCTCGTCACTGCCATAAGGAACTACGAATTACGCGAATTAAACTGATTGGCATTCGCATTCATCTTTATTTGTGTAATTTGTGAAATTTGTAGTTTTATAATAAGATGAAAGAGATTTTGATTCTCATATTGCCGTTGCTGTTGGGATGGTTGCTGGATTTTATCTTTGGTGACCCGGCTAGGTTGCCGCATCCCGTCGTGTGGTTCGGCAAAATGATTTCGTGGGGGGAGCATCGCCTCAATAAGGGCAGCCACCGCATGGCAAAAGGTGCTGTGATGGCGGTTTTTCTCATTTTTCTCGTCTTTTTTGTTGTGTGGGGCTTGAAACGGCTGATTCCCAACACGGTCCTGTGGCTGATTTTGGACACCATCATCATTTTCTATTGCTTGGCGGGAACAACGCTCATACGCGAGGTGCGTGAGGTCTTTTTGGCGTTAGACCGTTCGCTGGACGAGGGACGTAAGCAGGTCGCCCGCATCGTGGGGCGCGACACCTCGCAATTGTCAGCCCAGGAGGTGCGAACTGCCGCTCTTGAAACCCTTGCCGAGAACCTGAGCGATGGCGTGATAGCCCCGTTGTTCTGGTTTGCGCTGCTAGGCACGCCAGGTATGCTTGCCTACAAGATGGTCAATACCCTCGACTCGATGGTCGGCTACCGCACCGAGCGTTACAAGGACTTTGGCTGCTGGGCCGCCCATATCGACGATGTGGCAAGTTATATCCCTGCTCGACTGACCGCCCTGCTCATGGTCATCGCATCGGGCAAGTTGTCGCTGCTGAAATTCGTGTGGAAAAACGGCAGCAAGCACGCCAGTCCCAACAGCGGCTATCCTGAAGCTGCCCTTGCTGGAATCCTCAACTGCCGTTTCGGCGGTCCTCACTACTACTTCGGCGAACTTTTCGACAAGCCCTACATCGGTGAGAATGACCGCCCCTTGATCACCCAGGACATGCACATCGCCGTCCACATCAATCGCCTCGCCGAGCTATTGATGCTTGCCCTGACGGTTGTTATAGTGATATTGTTCAGATTTCCTTAGAAGTATTTGGTGATGTGGGCGGTGTCGAAGTTGTTCATCTCGTTAATCATGCGGACCGAGGAGGCGATGATGGGATAGGCGCATAGGGCTCCCGTTCCCTCGCCGAGGCGCAGGCCCAGGTTGAGGATGGGCTTGGCATGGACGATGTCGAGCATACGGCGGTGGCCGCTCTCGTCGCCGCAATGGGTGAAAATCATGTAGTCTTGGGCGGCAGGGTAGAGTTGTATGGCTGCTATGGCACAGGCGGTCATGATAAAGCCGTCAACCAGCACGACAAGGTGCTTCTCGGCTCCTCGCAGCATTGCGCCGATGGCGGTCACCATTTCAAACCCGCCAAAATAGCGAATGGCGTTCTCGACAGTGTTTTCCATCGTATCACGGTAGTGTTGCAACGCCTGGGCGAGAATTTCACGCTTGTGCTGGATACCTGGATTGTCAAGGCCAGCTCCTGCACCGATGCACTCGTCGAGCGGAATGTTGCCGAACAGGCTCATCCAGATGCTTGAGGGCGAGGTGTTGGCAATGCCCATTTCGCCGATGCACAGCACTTGGCACCCTTCGGCGATGCAGTCATCCACAAGGTCGCAACCGGTCTGGATGGCACGGTCAAACTCCTTCTCGGTCATGGCGGGTTCGTGCAGGAAATTGCGGGTGCCACGGGCAATCTTGCGGTCAATAATGCCCTCAATATGGCTCAAGTCATAATCCACACCCGTGTCCACGATGCGCAATTTGAAACCGTGCTGGCGGCAGAACATGTTCACGCCGCCACCGCCACGGGTGAAGTTGATCATCTGTTGCCATGTGACCTCGCGTGGCGACACGCTCACGCCCTCACGCTCGATGCCGTGGTCTCCGCCCAGCAGCAGATGGCAGGGGTGGTCGAGGCTGGGAGTCAAGGTCTGCTGGATGAGGCAAATCTGCAATGCCAGTTCCTCGAGGCTACCCAGCGAGCCCTTTGGTTTGTTCAGGTGGTCGATTTTCTGCTGGATGCTCTGTTCCAGCGACTTATCAGTGTGTTGTATATTGAAATGTTTCATTATTTTTAGTTTCTAGTTTCTAGTCCCTAGTCCTTAGTTTCTATGCTCTAGAACTATTAATTATTAACTATTAACTATTAACTCTTAACTGTGACCGGGATTCCCGAGACCATGAGGATGACTTCGTCGGCACGGCTGGCGATGTATTGGTTCATCCAGCCTTGCAGGTCGGTAAACCGACGTTGAACGGCATCCACGCTCACGCCGCCACTGCCGATTTCGTTGGTCACGAAGATGAAGGTGGCATCTTGTGCCACAAAGCGGTCAAATTCCTCTTTAACAGCCGCTAAGGTCAGTTGTGTGTCTTGTTCTTGACTCTCGAAGAAAAAATTGGTCAGCCACAACGTCACGCAGTCAATGACCACCACACGCCAGGTCAGGTCGTGCCGGCTCAGGTACTTCTCCTCTTCGATATTGGTCCATTGCGGGCCACGACGTTCCTGGTGATAGCGCACACGCTCACGGAACTCATCGTCCCACACATGGGCTGTAGCCATGTACACGGGGTTATCGGCAAGACTCAATGCCAAATCCTCGGCATAGCTGCTCTTGCCCGAGCGTTGTCCTCCAGTAATCAGTATGATTCTACTCATTGACTTAGTTTTTGTTATACGGCCACGCCAAGGCGAGGCCCTACATTCCTAAATTGTAATTGTTATGAATTCTCCGTAATCGGGGAGATTGCTCCAAGCGTTCTCCCAAGAATACAATCCGCCATGGATGCCGGCGCTGATAAGCACCCCGGCATGGGCAAAGACGGCTACGCGCTGGTAAGGCTTGCCCTTGAGTTCGTCAAGGAAGGCCGCTACACGCTGGTATTGTTGCTGGAAACTCTCTCCTCCTGTTGTGGGTTGGTACAGATAATCGTCATACCATTCCTGCAGATGCGGGTCCTGGATTTCGTCATAGAGTTGCATTTCCCATTCGCCCATGTTCATCTCCAGCAGGCGGTTGTCGGTTTCTGCGTCGGGGTATTCGCAATAGGCTGCAAGTTTGCGGGCGCGTGACAATGGCGACGAGAACACCTTGTCAAACGGCAGAAACTGCTCCAGCGACTGACGAGTCAATTCGGCCTCTTGCTCGAAAGTTTCACGCACGGGCACATCGGTTTGTCCGTAGCACGTCCCCTTTGGAACATCGACGCTGGTATGTCTGATCAAAACAACTTCCATTGTTATAAAGAAGACAATAAGTACAATAAATACAAATATTGATTATCGTTATCTATCATTGTGTTTATTGTATTTATTGTTGTTTAATTTACATCATTTGTTGTTGAGTGCAGACGACCAGATAGACCGCCAGTTCAACAAGCAGGCACACAGCACCGCAGCAGTCGCCCGTGTAGCCTTGTATCTTACGCAGGATGAGCAGATACAGGAAATACATCACCAGGGGCGGAATTGCGATAAACAGATACCAGGGTGTGCCCGTCAGCCAAATCATCAATGCCATCGGCAACAGGCCTTGAACGGTAAGACTCAATCCTGCAGCCAGCGAGGGTTTGCGATAGACGGTCTTGTTCTTGGCCTCTTCCTCACGGCGGGCGTAAGGAAGCATATTAACTAGCTGGCTCGCAACCATCTTAGAGAACGGATCGACAGCAAAAATGGTGAGTGCAGCCACGGGCACGGGCATGCTATAGAGGGTAGTGCCCAACAGCAGCATGTAGATGATAAGCCCCAGCACGCCATAAGTACCGATGTGTGAATCCTTCATGATGGCCAGGATGCGCTCGCGGTCACCACCGCCGCCAAATCCGTCTAGGAAGTCGGCCAGGCCGTCCTCGTGCAGTGCCCCTGTGATGAGTAAGCGCACAGCAATCGCGGCAATGACGGCTACGGCATGAGGCAGTACCATGCTGCCGAAATAGAGTGTAGCGGCCATTGCGCCTCCCGTGAGCCAGCCAGCCAACGGCCAGAATTCAACGACCGTCTTGTAACTCGTTTGTGGGGGCTGATAGACACGCCAAAATGGCAGACGCGTGAAGAAAATCAACGCTGCCCAAATGCTGTCATACCACCTCGATTTTACTGCAGTTTCTTCCATAGTGCAAAGGTACAAAGAAGTTTCTAGTTTAAAGTCCCTAGTCCCTAGTTTTTTTGGTGGTTTTCATGCGGCTTGGTCATTAAAAAGTAGTACCTTTGTAGCATAAATCAAATGAACAAAAGAATGAAGAAGTTTATTGGGATTTTTGCAGTATTGGTGCTGCTTTGCGCCTGCTCTTCACAGGGCGACAAGCAGACAAAGTCAGGTGCAGATTCGATGGAAGAAGTGACTGTGAAGTATGCCACAGGTTTCAGTGTTCGCGACTCAGCTGACATCAGGTTGGTTGACGTGGGTAAAAAAGACCATTTCGCTCTCGTTCATGACGCCGATGCCGTTGTTCCTGAGGGCTATGTCAAGGTCAAGGTGCCCATCGAGCGAACCATCTGCATGACCTCGCTGCAACTGTCCAATTTCACTATCCTTGATGCCCATGATGTGGTAAAGGGCATCACCAGCACCAAGAATCTCTTTAACGAGGACATCAAGGCGCGCGTGAAAGACGGCCGCATCGTCAAGATTGGTATGGAGGGCGAGTTTGA